>Ga0208112_100061_pt1 | contig 213361 bp, 185 predicted proteins | sample HotLakConsoUCCLE_FD_184736 | JGI IMG/M metagenome (GOLD analysis project Ga0208112, IMG submission 184736) | Hypersaline microbial mat communities from Hot Lake, Washington, USA - Hot Lake Consortium UCC-LE (SPAdes) (version 2) ...
CGGTTGCGCTACCGTTACCGACGCCAATGCCGACCTGATGGATGAACCATCTGTAGAAACAACCACCATCGAAAAAGCCGGGGACACCTGGGATCAATCTGGCGGCTCCGATATGGACCCGATCATCGTCAAACCGGAAATGACCGACTAACGACCACTCAACCATCTATTACACCAACACTAAAAACACGATTGCTATGAAAACTCTGATAACTGCTCTGTTCACAATATCTCTGCTCTTCGCCGGTTGCGCTACCGTTACCGACGCCAATGCCGACCTGATGGATGAACCATCTGTAGAAACAACCACCATCGAAAAAGCCGGGGACACCTGGGATCAATCTGGCGGCTCCGATATGGACCCGATCATCATCAAACCGGAAATGACCGACTGATTTTTATATTCGTACCGAATTGGGTTAATTTGTATCATTGATCAAGTCTATTATCCCATTGAATATTATCTAGGTCTGCTGAATGCTCAAATTTGCACTCTTGCTGTTGTTTCTTCAGGTCAGTGCTGACTCGTGGGAAAACTATATCCGGAAATTTCTTGATAACCAGATTCATCAGGTAGAGACTTCTGAAACGGTTTGGGCTACCGGGAGCCTCTACTATTCAAGCAATGAAGAAATGAAGTTTTATATTTTACAAATGCTTGATAATGAACGTATCAAAGAAATCCTACAGTCTCAATCTGATTTTAAAGGGTATCTGAGAAAAATCAGCACAAGATTAGAGGATGAAAATCTTCTTTTGGCTTATTTACTGCAGGAAGAAGATATCACCCTCCGTAGAGAGTATTATGACGCATTTATTAACCTTGGGACTGATGTACAAAATACTGCCATCATCCAAAAAGCAGTGAAGGGCGAGTCTTTAGAGCCAGATGATATCGGAAGCGAAATTGGATTTGAACATTTCCTGGTTGCCTTTCATGTAAGCAACAACAATATCACATCACCCGAATTTTTTCAGGCTATTGCAGAGACCGATTCAATTAATCCTACTGAAGCTTCAACTCAATCTATACAGACAGGATATGAATTAGCCACTTTACTGAAAGCATACTATGAAACAGACCAGTACTCATCAATTGATCAATTTTATGATCAAATAAATTCATTAAACAATCTACCTTATTCAAGATTAAAGCTTAATCTTCTTTGGGGAATTGACTACGCACTTTATAGCGTTGACCAAATAGACAAAGCACTACATATTCAACGATCTTACACTCTACCCATTAGTGATTATCTTGAACTAGAATCAATAAAAAATTCAATTTTAGCATCTCATGGCGGATATTTATACCAAATTGGTAAGTATCAAGAAGCTAAAAAAGTTTTTCTATCATTAGAAGATAAAGTCAACAGTTTACCCACATCATCTCAAGCTAGTCTATATAATAATTTAAGTTTAATTTATTACAAAACTGGAGAATCAACGGATTATGTAAATGCTCAACTTAAAGCATTAGAAATTGCACAAGAGTTAGAAAATTTTGATTACCAAAGTAGAATTTTTAGAAATCTTTTTATCTACTATGCTCAAAATAAAAATTGGGTTTTAGCCAATAAATACATTGATGAAGCCGCTCAATTTGCAAATCGCCAAGAGAATATAGTTGAACTTACTTCTATTTATTCAGTTAAAGCTACATATGCAATTAGTGAGTTAAATGACAATGCTACTGCAAACTCATATATAAAAAAGGCTGATTCACTTCTAAATGAAAGTTCTCCAGACAGACTAAAAATGAGAGTTTTATTCGATAAAGCTTCCATTCAAAGAAAACAATTTTTATACAACGAAAGCTTATCAGCATTAAATCAAATCTTATCAATAGCATCTGGACAATCTGATACTCCTAGATATCTAGAAGCATTAATTCGTACAGCGCAAGTTCAAATTCAATTATCAAATTACTCAAAAGCTCGAGATCTTATTAAAGAGGTACGCGCTCATGATATGTCAGACTTAGACTTTAAAGTTTTAATTCTGGCCCAAGCCGTACAGGCAGACATTGAGGCATACTTTGGGAATAACCATGATGCAGATCAACTCTTTGCTGATGCAGCCAATTTGGTTTTTGAACGTTCCAGAAACACTTCCGAAACTGAATCAGGTTACTGGACTGTGGAGGATGAGTACCTCTACCTTTTTGAGAAGTATGCTGACTTTTTACTGAAGAATGATAGAAACAATGATGCCCTGGCCCTGTTCGACCGTATTAAAACGATTAATGACGCATCACTTACCGAGAATCCTCTGATCCGCTCTTCTGAACTGAGTGAAGAGCAGTTAACTATGATCAGAAACTTAACCCGTGAAATGGACAGCGTCAGAAGACAGATTTTAACTGCTTCTGACAGTGAACGTCTTTCGTTACAAAACAGACTGGAAAGACTCTCGGCCGAGCGCCGCTCACTTTCGGCCGGTAATGGGTTAAATAACTATGAAAAAGTTGCAAATATTCAGTCAGTACAACGGCAGCTGCGCCCATCCGAAACTCTACTTCATATTACTGAAGTTGGGCAAAGCCTCTATTATGCCGTTGTACAGCGAAACAGTATCTCAATAAAAAAACTGGATTTACAGGACGAAAATTTGACGCTGTTTGAGGATGCGCTCGATTCTATCCTTATAGGACGTACTGATCTTCAAAAATTCTATCAGATTGGACAAATTCTGGAAATAGATGAGATTCTGGAACACTCTCGCTCACTTATTGTGATGCCGGACAGCTATTTCCATCAGCTTCCTTTTGATATTTTACCAATTCAGGCACCTGCGTCTTCGTTTAGTTACGGTTCTGCCGACTACCTGATTGAGCATGCTGAGGTCCGAACACTGAATAGCTTACAGGACCTCAATACGAGAAACCAAAGTTCTGATCACTCCTTTGGATTTTCCGGTTTCGGCGTAGAAGATTTCAAAAATGAGTCGACTTCCAGGAGTTTGGTCTCTTTGCCAAAAGCACCTCAGGAGATTATCTCTGTCAAAGAACAGCTGAACCGGCTTCCAAATAATCAATCGTTCATTAATGCAAGTGCAACGGCGGAACAGTTTCAGCAAAATGCAGGACAGAGCAAAATTTTGCACATGGCTACTCACAGTGAAGTTTCTGAAAGTGATCCGCTTTTTTCTACCCTGCATTTCTACTCAGACGGGGAAGAGGGTGAAGACCAGCTTCTATCAGGACGGCTTTTTGCATATGAATTGTTTGATCTGAATCTGCAAAATGATTTGATCATGCTGAATTCCTGCGAGTCAGGCGGCGATCGTTTTTTACAGGGTAGCGGTGTGATGGGAATCAGCCGGGCACTGAGATATGCCGGTGCCAAGAGCCTGGTATTGAATGCCTGGTCAGTAAATGATCACTACGCAGCAGAATTCGCTGAAGTGTTTTACAAACACATCAACAATGGCGAGAGTAAATCAAAAGCGCTGCAACTGACAAAAATTCACTTCATCAAAAATAAGAATGCAAATCCACATTACTGGGGCTCTTATATTTTGAACGGCGATCACAGGCCATTGGTAACCACGCATAACTGGTTTGCCGGAAGCTTGTTACTCGCGGCAATATTCCTTTCAGGTCTGGTGATTACCGGCCGGAAAAGACAGAACACAGCGGCTTAATCCTATAGATTGTACTCATAAGTGGCACTGCAAAACCTGTCTCACCCTTAAATGTGTTGACAAATCTTAGGACAAGACATTCGGCCAATAAAAAAGCCTTGCAAGTCAATGACTTACAAGGCTAATTGTGCCCTGGAATGGAGTCGAACCATCACGGCCGTTAAGCCACACGCCCCTCAAGCGTGCGCGTCTACCAATTCCGCCACCAGGGCTTGTCAGTAAATACAGATTCAAATGTTCCATTTGAATCACAGCTTGTAAAGATAGGGCATTTTCAAACTAAATGGAAAGTACCTTTTTCAAAAATCTCCCATTTTTCTACTGAGAGAAGAATTGGTTTTTCGTAGTTTTGTGTTCAAGGATATCAAATAATTGAGTGCACTCGTGGCACGACTTAAAGGCGTGCCACGAGTATTTTAAATAAAACCCAGAAAATCCATGACCAACCAGGAAGTTGCCGAAAAGCTCCGAGAAATTTACAACCTCATGCAGCTGGCCGGAGAGAACCGTTTCCGGGCCATCGCCTTCGATCGCGCCGCTCAAACTATTGAGGGGCTCAATGACGAAATTGCAAAACATATCGAAGAAGGGACACTCACCGACATCAAGGGAATTGGGAAGTCGATTGCTGAGGATATTATGGCGTATGCGGAGACCGGAACTATACCTGTGCTCGTGGATTTGAAAGAACGAGTGCCAAAAGGGTTGATTGAGTGGCTGAACATCTCTGGACTGGGACCAAAAAATATTGTCAAAATTCATCAGAAACTGGGCATAACCGAAATCACCGAACTGAAGGAGGCGTGCCAGAGCGGTGCCGTTGCCGATCTGCCCGGATTAGGTCAAAAATCAGCTGATAAGATCATCAAATCGATCGAATACCTGGAGAAATTTGGAGAGCGTGCCCGCCTCGACCAGGCGCTCGAAATCGCCGAGCCGGTCTTTGAGTTTGTCAAAAATCTCGATGGCGTTCAGGAATGTGAAATTGCCGGATCGCTGAGAAGATCCCGCGAAACCATCGGTGACGTTGATATTTTAGTGGCCGCCAATCCCGAAGATGCTGAAGCCGTTTTTGATCAATTTGTGAATCACGACTTGGTGGTAGAAGTATTGGGTCGCGGAGACACCAAGAGTTCAGTTCGAACCGAGAACGGAAGGCAGGTGGATCTCAGAATTGTAAAACCGGAGGAATTTCCCGCCGCCCTGATGTACTTCACCGGCAGTAAAGAGCACAACATCGTGATGCGCCAACGGGCACGAGAGCGAGGAATGGCGCTTAATGAGTATGGACTCTTTAAACTGAATGATCAAAACGAAACCGATTTTGACCAACCTGTCAAAACTTCATCCGAAGAGGAAATCTATCAAAAGCTGGGCCTCAATTTTGTACCACCGGAACATCGGGAAGATCGCGGTGAGTTTGAGTTTTATGAGAAGCACAAAAATATGGAATTGGTCTCGGAATCTGATATCAAGGGAGTAGTTCACGCCCATAGTACCTGGAGTGATGGGAAGTACACCATCAGGCAAATGGCCGAGGCGTGCATGGAGCGCGGCTACGAATATTTAGGCCTGACTGACCATTCGAAAACAGCAGCCTACGCAGGCGGACTGACGATTGATGAGGTTAAACAGCAGTGGGAAGAGATCGATCGGCTGAATGATGAGTTTAAGTCTGATGGCAAACAGTTTAAGATTTTTAAGGGAATGGAGTCGGATATTCTGAGCGACGGCTCTCTTGATTACCCGGATGAAATTCTGGCCGGGTTCGATTTCGTGATTGCCAGCGTTCACAGCGGATTAAGCATGCCGCTTGAAAATATGATGTCGCGTTTCGAGAATGCCCTCAAAAATCCATACACACGAATTGTTGGCCATCCAACCGGACGCCTGCTGCTGAAACGCGAAGAGAGCAAGCTCGACCTGAACCGCCTGATTGAGCTCGCGGTAGAACACAACACCGTTATTGAGATCAACGCCAATCCATGGCGACTCGATCTCGACTGGAGATATGGGAACAAAGCTAAAGAGATCGGTTTGATGACATCCATCAACCCCGACGCCCACTCCATTGAGGGAATTGATGACATCCGTTACGGCGTGATGATCGCCCGAAAAGCTAAGTTTGAACCGGCCCGGGTACTGAATACAAAATCCGTTGAGGAGTTTGAGGATTGGTGTAAGGAGTAGATTTGAGATATGAGTCTTGAGTCTTGAGAACGTGACTTGTCAGCGTTCCTGATCCTGAGACTTCAGGTCGGGATCCTGACAGCGCCTGATTAGTACATCTTTCAACACTCCCCTCGCTCGACTGAACAGCACTTTGTGCTTTCATTCGAATCTTTCCCCTCTCGAGAGGGGAGATGTGCAGTGAGCGTTTAGCGAACAAGCAAGGGGTGTGTAACCTTGTTGGTGTCTAGAATAGGTTGACATAAATGTTTCACTTTACACTTTTGCCTTCTCACTAATCAGACGCTGTCAGAATCAGCAACCGCTGAATGCTAACAGGTATTCCGTCTCAAGACTCAAATCTCATGACTCACGACTAGAAATCCCTATATTCCCCAAACTGGAAAATCTTGAATCTCACTCCCCGCCAATACGATGAGCGAATCCAAAAGTCTGACTTATACATCCTATCTCAAAGTCAAAGAGCTGCTCGATCTGCAGCAGCCCGAATCGAAGCCGGAGGAGCATGATGAGATGCTCTTCATCATCATTCATCAGGTGTACGAACTCTGGTTCAAGCAGATCATGCATGAGTTCGATAAGCTGCGATCGGACCTGGAATCAGGTCACACCTGGGGTGCCACCAAAACTATGCGCCGAATTCTGACGATCCTGAAAACGATGGTTTCGCAAATCGATATCCTGGAGACCATGACCCCGCTCGAATTCAACAGCTTCCGGGGATTCCTTCAAAACGCCAGCGGTTTTCAGTCGGTACAGTTCCGGGAGATGGAGATTGTGTGCGGTATGAGGTCAAAGCACATCATCGACGTACATAAAGATCAGCCCGATCTACAGCAGAATCTTATCGATAGGGAGAAGGAATCCACACTTTGGGAGAGTTTTTGCATATACCTTCAAAAGCGCGGGCATGATATTCAAACGCCGGAGCGAATCAATGATCAGGGATTAGTTTATGAACCTAACGAGCACAATCAAAAAGAGCTGATTCGCATTATGAACGGCGATCCCGAAGCGGCCATGCTCTGCGAGTTGTTTATCGACTACGATGAAGGCCTGATGGAGTGGCGCTATCGGCATGTGAAAATGGTGGAGCGAACCATCGGCACCAAGAAAGGAACGGGCGGTTCAGACGGGGCAAAATATCTGAGACGAACGCTCAACAATCCAATTTTCCCCGATCTGTGGGAGATCCGTTCCAGGTTTTAGGTTGATTTAGTGGCTAGATGCGAGGTGCCAGAGGCCAGCTTCGAAACCTGTCAGCATCCCGGCTGCTGTCGGGATGCTGACAGGTCATGGAATGAATGAGGGAAAAACGCCAAGACACATCTAACACCTCATATTCCGTAGGAATATCCTGTATATAGAAAACCGCCTAAGAAGAGAAAAATCGCTCCGTAGGAGCGTCCTTGTTCAGACTGACTTTCCACCTCAATACCAAAATCAATCAGGAGGCTCCGATGGAGCCGCATTATATTTTCCTCGGTTTAATTCTATAAACAGAAAACACCTGCGGAGTTTGGGTGAGTCAGCAGATTTGAAAAATGGCAGGCAGTACTTTAAAATTCCCAATCTGTACCGTGCCTTCTTTTTCTCAGCAAACCTCTGCGGAATAATCTGGGCAAATCTGCGAGAACATTTACTCAGGCCTCATTACTCGACGCTGTCAGAATCAGCTGGCACTGAATGCTGACAGGTCTTAATCTCAGCGAACTTATCTGCGAAAATAATCTATGATTGATCGCTCGACGCTTCCCAGGATCAGCTTCAGATGAGCGCACAGGTCTCTATACACTTCTCATGACTCAAGACTCATATCTGACATCTAGTCACCCGCCAATTCGTCTCAGCAATTTACCCAGGAACTTTCCTCCGTACACTCTCTGCACGTGATTCATATCGGCAATCACAACCAACTCTTTCCGGCTTCTGGAAAAAGCTACATTGAGCAGGCGCGGCACACTCAAGCCGTTCTTCTCTTCATCAAGCGGACGCACGGAGTAGTGGCGAACCGATCCCCGCTGCTTCTCCCCGCTCATCACCGTATCAAAAATGATATAATCTTTTTCTCTGCCCTGAAAGGTGTGAATCGTACCCACCTCCACGTTACGGATACCGGCCTCATAAAGTCGGTTTCGAAGATCATAGACCGCACTTCTGAACGGAACAATCACCCCGATGTCTTCCATCAGAATACCCCGTCCGGACATATTTTTTAACAGGCGCTCCACAACCTCCTGATGAACCATATTGATCGGTTTGAAGCCGCGCTCGCCCGACTTCTGCTCTAAAAACGGCCCATATTTTGAAGTGTTCACAAGATGGAAGGCGCGATTCGACAGCTCTCCCAAAGATTGGCCGTCATCGATTTTCCCAGTCTTGAGTCGGCCTTCATAAAACACCGTACTGATCACATCCGCCAGAGACTCCTCAAGACGGTATTGAGTGTCAAAAAATGCAGTGAACTCGGGGTGCTCATCATGCCAGCGGAAAAGCGCCTCTGATGAGTCCGCGCCGGACACCGTGGTAAAAATATCTTTCTCCAGGAACTCGCGCGACTTACGGTCTGAGGTGAGAGCAATCGGAGGCAGCTGCATCGGGTCGCCCACAACCACCATGTGCCACTTGGCGTGAGCTGCCAAAACCATCATGTAGGGCAGGTTCGCCATTGAACTTTCGTCTACCACAACAGCATCAAATTCAAGATCGTGGAAAAGGTCCGACGTACAGACTTTTGCAAGTGTTGTGGCCACGAGCTGTTTCTTCCAGAGTTCAGCGCGGTCGTTCACCTGGTTCAGTTCCTCAAGTTTGATCTCAAGCTCCTCCAATCCGCCGGCGTCTTTAATTTTCTGCTCAATCAGCTTCATCTCCAGCTCCTGATTGTTAGTCGGTTGTTTGCCATTCCGAAGGCGCTTCTCAATAGATTGCAGCGCCTGTTTTCTGCGCTCCATCAGTCCGATCCACTCTCCCGCCTCTTCCTGACGTTTTTGAATGGTCTGCTCCAGCTGATTGGAAAAGAGAATTGGATCAAGCTGGTCCGCATCGAGAGCTGCCTCACCAAAACGTGTGATCCTGTTCAGTGAAATATTCAGTCCAATCTTCTCAATCGCGTCAAGAGCACTCATCAACCCGACATCCACGGCACGATTGGTATTGGAAGCAAATAGCACTTTTTTTCCATTCTTCAGGTAGTTGGCAATAATGTAGCCCAGCGTCGCGGTTTTACCCGTTCCCGGCGGACCCCAAATAAACGTCGCCCGCCGTTTCATCGACATCCTAATTGCATCCTCCTGTGCTTCATTTCGAAATCCGTCGTGATCAACCTCATCCGGACCGGGGATAGCCTGTCCGTTCGGTTCGAAGAGGTGTTCCAAACGTTCCATCTCGCTTTTTTTCCGGCTATTCAGCTTTGCGATTTCCGAAAGTGTTCGTTTCAGGATGAAATCATTCTCCCACTCAACATACACCTCCGATATGTTTGTGCCCACATCCTCCGGAAACTGCAAAGTTATCTCTTTGTCTTCAAACGAAACCGGATGAACCGTCCAGCTCTCTTCTCCGATAGTCGCCTTAATCTCTTCGGCAAATCGAATGGCGGGCTGATGCGATTCAAATTTATAATTTACGCTGTCGCCGGGTATGACTTTATCTCTCTTGCCTTCAAACAGTACATCTGAGGAGGGTTTTTCCCGAACTGTTTCAATTTCAGATTCGAGTGCGGTAATGGCTTGATCAAGTAGTTTTTTTATATCCATCTTTTGGGTAAAACGGCAAACGTGAAAAGTGAAAAACCAAATTCTTTCTCACTCCTTATAATTCATTTCAGAGTTAGAAACTAACAGTTTCATTAAGTACAATCGAATATTATCTGGGAGGGCTTTGCAAAACTAACGAAATGTGTCATTCTGAGTCTGGCGAAGAATCTCATTAGTACATCTGATGTATCTATGAGAGATCCTTCTCCCGAATGCTTTCGGGATCAGGATGACTTAACAGGTTTTGCAAAGCCTTCTCTGGCAATTTTTCACGTTTGCCGTTTCACGTTTGGCAAACTCAGAAAACGAACTCACCTCTCGCATCTACCTTCTCGCCAGTCAAACCTACTGATCCCATAGCTCCGAACGGATCATCTGTGCACTTTTTTCTGAAATGATGTACTCCAGTTTCACTCGTTTTATCTCCGGTACTTTCTGTTCAACCAAACGGGCGCTGGCCGGAGTATAAACAATCAGGTCTGTATTTCGGACAAACAGCGGAAGTGACTTCCCATACGTTGCGCCGGCCACAAATGCTCCCTCAAAGTTCATAAGTGTTTTTAACTCATCAATTATTTTGGAGATCGAATCCTCCTGGGCGGTCACCAAACCTATTGCATCAATACCTGATCGATCCACAATGGACAGCAGCACATCGGCATCATAGTGGAATACCACAGGCAGCAGCCGAATAGAACTGCTCAGCGATCGAAATTCACTCACCAGATGTATTGGCACAAAAAGCGCATCATATTTCACTGCCTCATCATAATCATTTGCACAAAGTGAAGCACTTTTCACACCGACCTGATTTTTTATGGAATCGGAGAGAAGTTTTGCAAGCTCTACGGTCTCACCCACCGTTGCAATACTTTGAATGCGATCGGGCCACTCCATGTAGCTGATCTGCTCTTCAAATATCGTCTCGATCTCCTTTTCATCCAGCCCGTAGCCGATCAGCTCTTCCAGCAGTTCCTGCATCTTCTCGGTTCCAATCTCAATCCGCTCGGTTTTATCAAGCGATGTACTCTGCCGGTTCACCACAAACCCGCGCCCCTGTTCCGGGGTAATCAGCCCCTCATCAGCCAACTGATGGTACGCTTTCCGAACGGTATGGAAACTGGCTCCAAGCTGCCGACCCAACTCTCGCGTGGAAGGCAAAAGTTCCCCCACCTGAAATTGCTTGGTGGCAATCATCAGGCGAATACGGTCGGAGATATGTTTAGCGGAGTGTTTCATTCAATTTATTTCATCAACCGCTTCAACTCGCTCAGCATCAGCATCGCTTCGATTGGGGTCATACGATTCGGATCGGCCGCATCCAGCTTATTGAGCAGCGTCTCCACATTGGGATCCATTTGCGAACCAAACAAAGTCATCTGAGGCAATTCAGCCTGTTTTTGAACCTCTTTGGTTACTTTCCTGGCCGCTTCTTTCTTTTTAGCTGATTGAGCCATTGCCCCATTTCCATCATGACTCACATCCAGCGTGTGACTCTCCAAATTCGCTAAAATCTCCTTGGCCCTGTTGATCACCACTTCAGGCAGGCCGGCCATGTTTGCTACTTGAATTCCATAGCTGTGATCGGCACCGCCCCTCACCAATTTCCGCAGGAAGATCACTTTCCCGTCGTGCTCTTTCACTTGAACATTGAAATTCTTGATTCGGTCATACCGCTCTTCCAGTTCATTCAGTTCGTGATAGTGCGTAGCAAAGAGAGTTTTTGCCGCCACCTCCGGTTTGTTGTGCAGGTATTCCGAGAGCGACCATGCAATACTGAGTCCGTCAAATGTACTGGTTCCGCGCCCAACTTCATCCAGCAGGATCAGGGATTTTGGAGTGGCGTTGTTCAGAATATTGGCAGCCTCATTCATTTCAACCAAAAACGTACTCTCTCCGGCTGCCAGGTTATCGGAAGCTCCCACCCTGGTGAAAATTTTGTCCACAAGGCCAATGGTTGCTTCACTTGCCGGGACAAAACAGCCGATTTGTGCCATTAAAACTAAAAGCCCGGTCTGACGCAGGATGATACTCTTACCGGCCATGTTCGGTCCGGTTATCATCAAAATCTGAAATTCACTGTTATCCAGGTAGATATCATTCGGGATAAACGGCTCACCAGCCTCGAGTGTTTTCTCAACCACAGGATGACGCCCTTTCTTCACATCAATCGTGTCGTCCTCATTGATCTCCGGTTTAACATAGTTATTCCGGTATGCCACTTCCGCAAAACTCTGAATACAGTCGAGTTCTGAAATGGCCGTGGCAATTTGTTGTACATCCTCGGCAAACTCGGCCACATAGAGCCGTAGCTCCTCAAAAAGCTCACCCTCCAGCGTTTTGCTCTTGTCCTCTGCAGACAAAACCTTCTCCTCTACCTCTTTCAGCTCCGGTGTGATATAACGTTCAGAGTTCACCAGCGTTTGCTTACGGATAAAATGCTCCGGCACTTTATCCTTATGGGTATTGGTCACCTCGATGTAGTACCCAAACACTTTGTTGTACCCAATTTTCAGGGACGGAATACCGGCCTCTTTCGAAAGCTTATTCTTAATCTCAGCAATATATTTCTTGCCGTTTCGTGCAATTTCACGAAGTTCATCCAGATCGTCACTGAATCCTTCATCAAACATCCCTCCATCGCGAATACTAGCCGGCGGATCTTCCACCAGGGCTCTGCTGATCCTTTCCTGAACATCAATCAAAAGCTTCAGTCGGCTGTTCACAGATTTTAGTAGTGAACTCTCACACTGCCCAATAATTCGTTTAATCGATGTAATCTGAGCCAGTGATAGCTGAAGCTGTTTCAAATCTCTCGCATTGGTTCGGCCTACACTGATCCGGCTGATCAATCGCTCCAGATCACCAACCTGATCCAGCTCCTCGCGAAGTTCTTCCCGCAACGGGTGATCGCTCACAAGTTCGTCAACTGCTTCGAGGCGGGCCTCAATCGACTCTGCCTTTTTGAGAGGCCTCATGATCCATTTCCTTAGCAATCGCCCACCCATCGCCGTTGATGTCGCGTCCAGAATGGAGACCAGGGTTCCGTCCGTACCTCCCTCCTGCATGCTTGAAGTCAATTCCAGATTTCGCTTCGTTGCTCCATCCAGCGACATGTACTCACTGTTTTCGTAAGCATACAGTCTCTTCAGATGACCCAGGGAAGATTTCTGTGTCTCCTGCATATAGTGCAGAAGCGAACCGGCTGCCGTATGGGCGATCTCCAGATCTTCCACACCAAAACCTTTCAGAGAGTGCGTTTTAAAATGTTCGGTCAGAATTTTATAGCCGTAATCACCTTCATACACCCAATCCTCAATAAAGGTAATGTTGTGATTTTTCAGAATCCCGGGCACGCTGTTTTTGAGTTTCTTTTGAAGCAGAACTTCTGACGGATGAAGGGATTGAATCAAACTGTCCAGTTCTGACTTTCCAACTTGACTCAACCCAAACTCTCCGGTGGATATATCAGAAAATGCCACGCCTGCCGTACCGCCCGCCCAAAAAATCGAAACGATATAGTTATTTCGCTTGTGGTCGAGCAGCTTCTCAGACATGGTCACACCGGGCGTGGTAATCTCCGTCACCTCCCGGTCTACAATTTTCTTACCCGCTTTTTTAGCTGTTTCCGGGTCTTCAGTCTGTTCGCAAATCGCTACGCGAAACCCGCGCTTCACCAGTTTAGGCAAATAGGAGTCGAGCGCATGGTAAGGAAAGCCTGCAAGCGGGGTCTGATCTCCCCCATTGTTACGTTTAGTGAGTGTAATGCCCAACTCCTTACTAATCAGAACAGCATCATCGGCAAAAGTCTCATAAAAGTCACCCACTCGAAACAACAGAATTGTTCCCGGATGCTTCTCCTTAATCTCAAAATACTGACGCATCAGCGGTGTCTGCTTTTTCTTCTTTTTACCCATGAAATCTTATTACTTACATCGATTGGTTTAACAGAACTGAAAGGTATTGAATTTATCTCTTTTTTTAAGATCGGAAGCATAGAGGCAGAAATCATTTTTGACATGCAATATATCGTAATTCAAGCTTGTTGATTGGCTTTCACCTTAATTAGAATTATTTTTGAAGTATATGCACGTGTTTGATAAACATAAATTTCGGGCGTACTGGAAAAATGTTTGGGAACTGATTACAAAAAAGCATGTTTTTTATAATGCATCTGCAATCACGTTCAACCTGATCATTTGTTCCATTCCTTTTACCCTCATTCTGATTTCCATTATAGGATATGTTCTCTCTATTGATGCCGCCTTCGATGAAGTTGTGCGATATGGACGTGAACTGCTGCCCAACATCAACTATGAAGGTCAGTCCGGAGATGTAATTGGTAGTGCTATTACACTTGAAACGATTATTGAACCGCTGGTTAACGCGCGCACAATCTTTGGAATTGCAGGTATTGCCATTCTGATGATCTTTTCCCAGGGACTTTTTCATACGATGAAACATGCCCTGTTCGAAATATTCGATGTTGAGGATCGAAAACACCCGGTCATGGAGTTGGTTCATAACTTTTTTGCATTTGGAGTGATTGGTGGAGTCTTTCTTTTCTTTAGTATGGCCATTTCAATTATTTCACTATTCTCGTTTAATGAAATTGACATCCCCTATACAGACATTGTTATTGAGTTAGGCTGGATCTTTGACTTATTGACCGATTTTATTCCGGTCATTTTTATGATTCTGCTATTCTATGCTATTTTCCGTTATATAAGTGAGCGCCGAATGAGACCAAAAGTAGCCTTGTGGTCTGCCATCACCTACACCATACTCTTTGAAATAGCCAAATATGGGATCAGCTTCTATTTGGAATATGCCCTAACCGCGTACCGGTACTACTACCAGGGGTACACGGTATTGATTATCATTATTTTTTGGGTTTTCTATTCGGCGGTTCTCTTCATTGTAACCTCTATTCTGGCACGCGCCTATCAGGAAGTATACCTGAGAGCACCTGTTTCCGATAAAAACCCATATACGGATATCTCTTGATGTTTTCTGAAGATTCCCTGTTATCACCCGATTTTTACGCAAACCCCGATGTGGTAGATGTTGCTCAAAAACTTTTAGGGAAAGTTCTTTGCAGTAATATCAACGGAGTGTATACAACCGGCATCATCTCTGAAACTGAAGCATACTGCGGCCGGAATGATAAAGCTTGCCACGCTAATAATGGGAAACGGACGGAAAGGACGGAAGTGATGTTCGGTGATCCGGGTCATGCATACATTTACCTATGCTATGGAATTCACCATTTGATTAATGTTGTCACAAACCAAAAAAACCTGGCTGATGCTGTTTTAGTCCGAGGCTTGTTCCCGAAAACCGGAATTGATCAGATGGAAAACCGGCGGAGCATAAAAAACTATTCAAATCTCACCAATGGCCCCGGCAAACTCACGCAAGCCATGGGAATAACAACTGATTTAAACAGAACAAACTTGTCTGAACCCCCGGTTTGGATAGAGGATCAGGGAATTCATATTCCGGCAGATCAGATCGTTTCTTCAAAAAGAGTTGGTGTTGAATATGCCGGCGATCATGCTGAAAGACTCTGGCGATTTGAAATCTCTCCGGCACTTCGTAAGAAGCTTCAGGCATAGCCCATCTCAGTAATATCTTTATGGATACCCGGAAATATTTCGGGCCATAAAAGTATTTTCAATCAATTTTTCAGTACAGGAACGATCCGTACTTCGATAAAATTCAGATTTGAACAAACAACAACCATCTAAAAAAATCTATATGTTTAACAATACAATAAAAATAACAACAGCAGCAGCATTTCTTTTCATTTTTGCTGCGTTTACTACTATCGACAGAGAAGCCATTTCCTGGGAACTGGATAAAGCGCACAGTTCTATAAAGTTTACAATTACTCACTTTTTCACTCCTGTTACTGGAACATTTGATGATGTGGATGCCACCGTCAACTTTGATCCTGAAAACCTTGCAGAGAGCAATATTGATGTAACCATTCCGATTGAAAGTGTGAACACGCGCAATGAACGCCGTGACAATCACCTTCGATCCGAAGACTTCTTCAACACTGCTGAGTGGCCAAATATGAGATTTGTGAGCAATTCTATAGAGCAGACCGGTGACAATGAGTTTGTTGCCAGTGGTGAACTTACCATTCGCGATGTAACCCGTGAATTTGACTTACCATTTCAGCTTCTTGGCGTTATGGATCACCCAATGCAGGAAAATACCCGGGTAGCAGGAATATCAGCAGATGCTGAATTAATGCGCACAGATTTTGGTGTGGGTGTTGGTGACTGGGCTGCCACCGCAGTGGTTGGCGACAAAGTAAATATCGAGCTCAATCTGGAATTAACTTCCGCAATCTAGAAAAAACAAAATATCAGTACATAAAAACCCCGGCAATGTTCGGGGTTTTTATTTATATCATCTTTTTGATTCACCTGCCAAAATCCTCTCCTCCACGATTATAATCTGTATTTATCAGTTGTGTTACTACTCAAAGAACTTCACGATGATTTTCTTTTCAGAAAAACTGATATCACGTTCACACTTTTGCTTATCAACTGTTATATTTAACCCCGTTGAACTAAAAGGCTACCAGTTTCATGAACAAGAAGACATTTTACATACTTACCGGTTTTATTCTTTTTGCAGCGTTGTCTCGTCTGCTGCCGCACGCGTATAATTTCACGCCTCTCGGTGCCATTGCACTGTTTGGAGCAGCATATTTCAAAGATAAAAAGTGGGCCCTGATAGTTCCCATAGCAGCACTTTGGATCAGTGATTTACTTTTAAACAACCTTGTTTACTCCGCATACTACGAAGGATTTACCTGGTTCACAGGCGGGTTTCTTTATATTTATGGAAGTATTGCAATGATTGCCGTTTTGGGATTCTATCTTCTCAAAAAGGTTACCGTTGGCAGAGTTATTGGCGGAGCGCTCGGAGCCTCGTTGATCTTCTTTATCGTAAGCAATTTTGGAGTATGGCTTACAAGTCCGCTCTACCCGCTTTCAGCTGAAGGTCTTATTGCTTGCTATACTGCTGCCATTCCATTCTTCCACAACACACTTGGGGGAAACCTGGTGTACAGCGCAGCGTTATTCGGAGCTTATGAGTGGATGAGAGCTCAGTATCCTTCAATTCAGACAGTAGAATCTAACGTTTAATTTTTCATCGCGTGAAGAAACGCATGGTCATTATCGGTGCCACTTCCGGTATCGGTGAACAACTCGCCCGATATGCCATACAACAGGGCTACATTGTTGGAGGCACCGGACGCAGAGTAAAGCTCCTTGAAGAGCTAAAAAATGAGTTAGGTAACGCATTCCACTTTCAAAAAATGGATGTTACCCAGTTTGATGAGGCTCGCTCTGCCTTGCAAACACTTATTAATGATATGGGCGGCATGGATATTATCGTTTTAAATGCCGGCATATCAAACCATCCTTCATCATCAATCACCGCAATGGAACAAAAAGTGATTGATGTAAATGTGAGCGGTTTTGTTCAGCTTTTTGGCGAGGCATTTCAATATTTCAGAAAACAGGGACATGGTCAGCTTGTCGGAATTTCCTCAATTGCAGGGCTTTTTGGCTCGTCACGAGCAGCTCCTTACAGCGCATCTAAAGCTTTCATTTCCACATATATGCAAGCTTATCGTCAGCGTTGCTACAAAATGAAAGAAGATATTACTGTTACGGATATTGTTGCCGGTTTCATTAAAAGTGAAATGACAGAAGGAAAGAGAGGATTGTTTTGGGTGGCTGATACCGAAAAGGCTGTTAAACAAATTTTGACGAGTATAGAAAAGAAGAAGTCGGTTGCTTACATAACCCGCCGCTGGCGACTGATTGCATGGCTTATCTATCTCATACCGGACAGGGTTATTGACCGTCTCTGGTAGCTCTTCTTAATCTATAGCAGAAGGTACAGCAGAAATAGTATGAATGGGAGTGTGAACACCCAGTCAGATGATTGATATTTCGTTGTTTCTCTCATTTCCATGTGTTCAAGTATTTTTTTTATTAAACATCTAAATATCAATTTTGTTTCAGTTTATCTCTTAGATTATCCTAACCATCCTTCCCGGTCGAGACTCCTGTACTGAATGGCTTCTGCAATGTGGTTTGATAAAATTGCTTCGGCCCGATCGAGATCCGCAATAGTCCTCGACACTTTAAGTATCCGGTCGAAAGCACGGGCTGAAAGTCCAAGTGTGTTCATTGCCTTTTTCAGCATTTGCTCACCAGACTCATCAATCCTGCAAATTTTTCGTGCCATTTTCGTATTCATTTGGGCATTGCAATAAACTCCTTCAATTCCCATAAACCGCCTGCTTTGAATCTCTCTTGCAGCTATGACACGCTCCCTTATATTTGATGAACTCTCTCCTTTCGTTTTTGCAGATAGCTCGTCAAAACTCACTTTCTCCACATCCACGTGCAGATCAATCCGATCGAGCATTGGCCCGCTGATTCTGTTTAAATATCTCTGCATCTGTACGGGTGTAGCTCCGTTTTCATCATCCGGATCGTACCAATCCCCTGTCGGGGAAGGATTCATAGATGCCACCAGCATAATTCTGCTTGGATAGTTAACACTCATCCTGGCGCGTGATATACTCACATTCCCATCTTCCAAAGGTTGACGCATTACCTCCAGTGCACTTCTTTTAAATTCAGGCAGTTCATCCAGAAAAAGCACCCCGTTATGTGCCATTGATATTTCACCCGGCATGGGTATACTTCCTCCTCCAACCAATGCTACATCTGAAACCGTATGATGAGGACTTCGAAACGGGCGATGAGTAACCAGAGATTTTCCATTTTCTAAAATACCGGCTACAGAGTGTATCTTCGTCGTTTCCAACGCTTCATCCAGAGTGAGAGGCGGCAATATTGTTGGAAGTCGTCTGGCCATCATCGTTTTTCCAGAACCCGGCGGGCCAACCATAATGACGTTATGTCCTCCTGCAGCAGCCACTTCCAATGCGCGTTTCACATTTTCCTGACCCCGAACATCTTCAAAATCCAGAACCTCCGCTTTGCCGTTTTTACTGAATAAATTTTCCGGGTTGATTATCAGCGGCTCTTTGCTTTTCTCATCTTCAAACCATCGCATAACCTCTTTTAAATCAGAAAATGGAATCACCTTGATTCCATCTACAACAGCAGCTTCCGGCCCATTCTGTTTGGGCAGGAGAATATACTCCAGACCCCGGTTTTTAGCTTCCACAGCCATCGGCAAAACCCCTTTGACGGGACGCAGTTTTCCGTCCAAAGCCAGTTCGCCCAATATCAGACAGCGCTCAAGTTTCTCAGTTCCGATCTGTTCTGACACGGCCAACAGGCTCACCGCAATTGGCAGATCAAAGGCACTTCCCTCTTTCGGCAGATCAGCCGGAGCCAGATTTACAGTAATTCGACCGCGTGGGAAGAAAGCATCCGCATTTTTCAAGGCCGCATCAATTCGGTCTTTCGACTCACTGACCGCCCGATCGGGCAAACCGACCAAAAAATATTTAGGAAGACCGCCACTGCGATTCACTTCCACTTCAATCAAACGCGCATCCACGCCGATGGTTGACGCACAGTAAACTCTTGATAGCATATTCCTGAATCTTTTTATTCTCTTTCTCGTAGTATGAAACAGGAATTAACGAATCCTTACAGATTAACTTGATTATGAAGGTGAATAAAATGGAAAAAACAGAGAAGACGATACTCGAAGAAATTCAGGGAACCGTTCAGGAGATCATTGCTCAGATTAAAACCCTGATACGCAAGGGAGATGCAAAACGGGTAATTGTGAAAAACAAAAAAGGAAAAGTTTTACTGGAAAGTCGTCTCACGATTGGTCTGGCCGGAACTTTGGCACTCGCTATTTACGCTCCTCTATTTACCGCTATCACTGCACTTGTACTTTATGCAAGTGATGTCCGTGTATTCGTCGAAAGAGACCTGGACGAGTCTAATGACGAATATGAAGTAGATGCGGAAGTTATTGAGATTCAGGACGAGAAAGATGAATCGGACGAAAAACCGGATAAAACCGTAGGCAAGGATTAAAAAATCGGCAAGTGTTTTACGCCTGCCGATTCAAACTAAAAGTAATTAGTAGTACTGCTATTTCCAGTGTTGCTGTGCAATCACCTCTTCGCTCTCATCCGTATCAGAAAGGTAGCGTTCAGCATCCAGCGCAGCACGGCAACCGGTTCCGGCAGCTGTTACTGCCTGACGATAAATCGGGTCCATCGCATCACCGCTGGCAAAAATACCCGGCAAGTCGGTTTCCGTTGACTGACCTTTTGTTTGAATATATCCTACTTCATCCATTGTCAAAACATCCTTAAACAGATCGGTATTTGGTTTGTGACCAATTGCAATAAACACACCGGTTACATCATCAAGAGTTGAAATCTCACCGGATTGTGTGTTCTTAATTTTAACACCTTCCACGACCTGATCGCCAAGAACTTCCTGAAGCTGAGAATTCCAGACAAATTCAATCTTATCATTTTTGAATGCGCGGTGCTGCATTGCTTTTGATGCACGAAGCTCATCACGGCGATGAATCACTGAAACTTTACTTGCAAACTTTGTCAAAAACAGGGCTTCTTCCATTGCGGTATCACCGCCACCCACGATTACTACATGCTGATTCCGGAAAAATGCTCCATCACATGTAGCACAGGCACTCACGCCTTTTCCGCGCAGTCGCTGCTCACTTGGCAAGTCGAGCCACTTGGCTGATGCACCGGTTGCAATAATAATCGATTTGGCAAAAATCACGGTCTCTTCATCAACTGTCAGCTTGTACGGTCTTTCGTCAAACTCGATGTTAGTGACATATCCATATCGGCAGTCTGCTCCAAATCGCGTTGCCTGTTGGCGAAAATCTTCCATCATCTTAGGCCCTATCACACCCTCGGGGTAACCGGGGAAATTATCTACTTCTGTTGTTTGAGTTAGCTGCCCGCCGGGTTCAGGCCCTTCAAATACAATTGGGTTCAGGTCGGCACGTGCAGCATAGATCGCTGCGGTTAATCCCGCCGGGCCACTCCCGACAATCACCACTTCAAATGTTTTTCCTTGAATATCTTCCATTTTAAATTCTTTGATTTACTTTTTCTTTCCACTAAATGTAACAAATATTGAACTCATTTTCGGTCATTCTTGTCTATCAGATGTATAGTTTGCAACAAATATTACGTCAACCTGTATATTCTGCGAATCATATTTGTTCTGTTGCAAATTGTTGAAATTTATCTATGTTTAAATAAACTAACCTAATTGAGGTGTGCCATGGTTGTTGGCGTTTGCCGCGAAACTGCATCACTTGAAAAGCGAGTCGCATTAACACCTGAGGGTGTTCAAAAACTAATTGAATTGGGGCTTCAGGTTTCTGTTGAATCCGGTGCTGGTGTTGAGTCAAGCTATTCCGATCAACATTACAAAAGTGCCGGAGCAGAAATCAAATCCAAATCAGAGCTTCTCCCAGAAACGGACCTACTTTTAGCGGTTCAGTCTCCCGATCCTGAAGTTCTAGAAAAACTAAAAAAGGGGGCGGTCACCATCTCATTTCTCTGGCCTCTTCAGAATTCCGAATATGTAAAAAAACTGACAGAGCTCGGCATTACAGGAATGGCCATGGATACCATCCCACGTATCAGCCGTGCACAGTCGATGGATGCCCTTTCATCGATGAGTAATATTGCCGGGTATAAAGCCGCCCTGCTTGGGGCGAATCATCTGGATCGATACCTGCCCATGATGATGACCGCAGCAGGAACCATTCCGCCTGCTAAAGTTCTCGTTTTAGGTGCCGGTGTTGCAGGCCTTCAGGCTATTGCTACTGCCAAACGACTTGGATCAGTTGTTGAAGCTTTCGATGTTCGTCCGGCAGTTAAGGAACAAGTTGAAAGCCTGGGAGCAAAATTTGTGGAAGTCCCAACCAAGGATAATGCCGAAACCGAAAGTGGATATGCGAAAGAGTTATCCGATTCCGACAAAGAGCGTCAGCAAAAGCTGATTCACGAGCACGTCAAGAAATCTGACATAGTCATTACCACCGCACTGATTCCCGGAAAACCTGCTCCAAAGCTGATCACCAAACAGATGGTAGCAGATATGTCAGCCGGTTCTGTGATTATTGACATTGCAGCTGAACAGGGTGGCAACTGCGAACTGACCAAACCGGGAGAAGTGATCCGGGAGCATAATGTGATTATCGACGGCCCTCTGAATTTACCCAGCGCCCTGGCATTTCACGCCAGTAAGCTCTACTCAAAAAATATTCTCTCTTTGCTTAATCTGCTTATTGAAGAGGGAAAACCCAATTTCAATTTTGAGGACGAGATCATCGCCAACGCCACGGTAACCCACAAAGGCGAAATCATATCTCCATTTGTGAAGGAGAACAGTTAACCGACCGAACTTAAATCGATCATCATGGAAGCTTTTATTTTTAACCTTTTCATCTTTGTTCTGGCCTCCTTTGTTGGTTTTGAGCTAATCTCAAAGGTGCCGCCCACACTTCATACTCCATTAATGTCTGGCGCAAACGCCATATCTGGGATTACCCTCATTGGTGCCTTAATTATTGCCGGTGGACCTGATTCACCCTACGCCCAATGGATTGGATTTGCAGCAATCATTTTCGCTACAATCAATGTGGTGGGTGGTTTTTTGGTTACCGACCGTATGCTGGAGATGTTCAAGAAAAAAGAGGAGGATAAGAAATGAGCCAATTCCTTCCTGAAATTATCCAAAGCTACATCCCCAACATCATTCAAATACTTTACCTGATTACTACCGGGTTATTCATTGTCGGGATTAAGCGGCTTGGCTCACCGGCAACAGCCCGTTCCGGAAATCAAATGGCCGCATTTGGAATGTTAATCGGTGTGGCTGTCACCCTGTTTGATCAGGAAATTATCGCCTTTGAGTATATCATAGCCGGTGTAATAATTGGCTCACTTATTGGAATCTTTGCAGCCAAAAGGGTTCAGATGACGGCCATGCCCGAAATGGTGGCTGTATTCAACGGATTCGGTGGTGGCGCCTCCGCGCTAGTTGCCTGGGGTGAGTTCTCCCGTCTGAATCCATCCCTCTTTGATACCCAAAGTCTTGTCACAACCGGATTGAGTATCCTGATTGGTTCAATCACATTTACCGGGAGCTTTATCGCCTTTGGCAAACTGAAGGGATTCATCGGGGGTGGCAGAATTGCTCTACCGGGACAAAATATTATTAACCTTTTATTGACCGTTGCCGCACTCGGTCTGGTAGGCTGGTTTACATTCGATCCGGAGTACCAGCTGATCTTTTGGATCCTATTTGGCCTTGCACTGCTAATCGGAGTATTAACCGTTTTACCCATTGGCGGGGCCGATATGCCGGTCGTCATCTCACTGCTCAACTCCTATTCCGGTATTGCCGCATCCATGGCAGGTTTTGTGCTCGGCAACAATTTGCTAATCATCAGTGGTGCACTGGTTGGAGCTGCGGGCCTGATCCTCACCAACATTATGTGCAAAGCAATGAATCGAACGCTGGTCAATGTTCTGTTCGGAGCTTTTGGGGGGATGGAAGATACAGCCGGACCCGATACGGGCGACAAATCCTATCAGCAGACCTTTGCAGATGATGTGGCCATTCAGTGTGCATATGCATCCAAAGTCGTTATTGTGCCCGGCTACGGACTTGCTGTTGCCCAGGCTCAGCACACTCTGAAAGAGGTTGCGGATATTTTAGAAGATCGAAATGTTACCGTCAAATACGGCATTCATCCTGTGGCCGGACGAATGCCGGGCCACATGAATGTTCTTTTGGCTGAAGCTGATGTTCCGTACGATCAACTGTACGACATGGATGAAATCAATCCGGATTTTAAATCAACGGATGTGGTACTGATCATCGGGGCAAATGATGTGGTAAACCCGGCCGCGAAAACTTCCCCCGGAAGCCCAATCTACGGAATGCCCATTTTGAATGTGGATGAAGCCAAACGTACGATTGTTTTCAAGAGAAGCATGAACCCGGGTTATGCAGGAATTGACAACGATCTATTCTACAACGACAAAAATCAGATGTTTTTCGGAGATGCGAAAAAATCACTTCAGGAACTCGCATCGTCATTAAAAGAGCTGGATTAAATGAAAAAGCCGAAGAAGAAACTCTCCTTCGGCTTCGATAAAATCACCTGAAATCTGTCAACATATTTTAGGATGCGACAAAGTGAATGGATTAGTCTGCTACTGGCACAATTCGATTAAGAGTACCGTCAGATTCATTCAGAAAATAGATATAACCGTCAGGTGCTTCAATAACATGACGAATACGCCCAATTTCTTCTACCAGTCGCTCTTCTCTGACAAACTCATCGCCATCCAGTTCAACCCTGGATATCAGCTGAAAAGCAAGAGCTCCAATAAGAGCATTACCTTCCCACCCGGGATATTTATCAGAAGTCACAAATGTCATTCCGGCCGGAGCAATGGATGGAGTGTATTGATGAACAGGCTGCTCCATACCTTCTTTTTCAGTCTCATCGGTAATAGTTGAACCATCATAGTTTATGCCATAGGTAATTTCCGGCCAACCGTAATTTGCACCTGGTTTGTCATTAATATTGATTTCATCACCACCGCGGGGACCGTGCTCATTTGTCCAAACGATTCCAGTTTCAGGATGAACAGCCATTCCCTGAATGTTTCTGTGTCCATATGAATAGATCTCATCCAAACCTTCTTTACCTACAAATGGATTGTCTTCCGGTATTGATCCATCATCATTCAACCTGAACAGACTCCCGTTTGATTTACTCAAATCCTGTGCTGTATCCATTTCACCCCGGTCTCCAATTGAAAAGAACATGTAGCCGTCATGATCAAAAACAATACGGCTTCCAAAATGATGGCCGCGATCGGAAAACGGAGTTCCCACATAGAGCTCTTCCATATCAGTAAGAGTATGGGCATCTTCATCAAATTTAGCACGAATTATTGCGGTTTGGCCCTCTCCATCCTGCGGTTTAGAATAACTGATGTATAGCCATCCATTTTCAGCGTAATTAGGATGTGGCTCAATATCAAGCAAGCCACCCTGGTTATTGGCAAATACTTCAGGGACTCCACCAATAGGTTCATCGTGCAATTCTCCATCTTTTACCTTGCGAAGAGTACCGTCACGTTCTGTTATCAGAACTATACCGTCAGGCAGAAAAGCTGCAGCCCACGGCACATCCAGATCTTCTACAACGGTTTGAACATGAAAATCGAACTCCTCAGATTCATATACTTCACCGGGATCATCACTCATCGCAAAATATTCGGAATCATCACCCTGCGATTCTGATCCATTATCTGCTTCTGTTTCCAGCGATTCTGCACACCCTGCAACTGTAAAAAGCAGAAAAGCTACCAGAACCGAATATAAATTTAGATTTTTTGAAACTGTCATAAGATTGGTATTTATGGTTTTGAGTATTATAAACCGTTCTATTGCAGATATATAACTAAATTTTATTAAAAATCAATCCAACCGGTATGTACCAGATAAGTCAAAAGGGAATGACTGTCCATCCCTGAATCCTTCTAAATCAGCAGAAATATCCGCAGAACCTTTCAGATCATATTCAAACGCAGTATTTCCACTCATAATATCCATCAGAGCGGAACCCATCTGTGAAGAATTCAGACGAATCGGTATTCGGATAGTTTGTTTTCCCGATGAAGCAATCCGAATATTTTCGTCCAATGTTGTATCCAGCCATTCACGGTCATTTACAGCAAGTTCGTAAGCTGTATTTGCAATAGAAATGGCAAACGGATTGGGATTTTCAACCTCGAAACTGACTTCAATCTCGGCTCCGCTCAAAGAAATATCTTTTACATCAAACTCCCCGAGAGAGATTTTCGGAGCTTTGGGAATTGGTAATTCACCCGATGCACGAACCGGTACTTTTCGACTGCCAAGAACCGGAGAATCAAACTCCACTTCTGTATCAAGGGCATACGACAGGCTGTCCTGCTGCACTAACGATCGGAATGAGTTGTATACCTCATTAAAGTTGAGAGTAACCGGCACTTGAATGGTTTGTTTCGATTCTCTTCCAAGGCTGAAATCCTCTTCCTCAATACCTGAAATAAATGAACTTTCATTGATGAAAAACTCGTAGTTATAACCGGAGCCGGATACTCCAAAGCTGTTTGGATTTTCCACCTCAAAATCGAACAGCAGCGTAACCCCGTCAAAAGTAATTCGGTCTATCGACATATCCTGAAAGGAGACATTCGGTTCCTGAACGTTGGCAGCATCACGAAGCGAGCTGCAAGACATGAACACGAATAGAGATACTAATAACAGTAGAAATTTTTTCATTGTCGCTTATTTCATTAAAAATAGATTAATGCTCAAATGAGCGAAAAGTTTCATGAATCCTGAGTTATTTTTGCAAGCTGGCGCCGGAATTTTGGAGCTCCCCCGTTTGCAGGATGACGAACGCCAATGTAATCAATTCCAAGTTCAGACAAACTCTGTTCACATTTTCTGCCGACGGCAACAATCTTTGGCTTTTCAAAAAGACCTATAAACTTTTTCAGGTGCTTCAACCCTGCTTCCATCTCCCCGGCAAGCGGTGTCCGGTTACTCAGTAATCCTTTTTGGGGATGGTAAGGATGCCAGGGTACTGCGTTCCAAAGAACAACTTCGTATGGATTTACCTTCATCTCAGTAAGTGCTCCCCACATGATCGTTGCGGTCGGCTCGCTCATTCCTTTCTCAATCAAATCCGGCCGACTGGTTCTATTCGGACGAACTGATTTAAAAACGTGCCCGGGCTTTACTCCGTATTTCTCCTTTTGATATCCCAGCAATATTCGTTCTGAAGTCATCGCAATGCCGGTAAAATGACCGCCTTGATAACCCAGCGCTTCAGCAATAAAAAGATATTTTGCTGAGTTTTTCCTCTCATCCAAATAGGTTTCAAGCTGTTTACGTCGGATTTCAGGAGCGTTCGGAGTAACGTCATGTTTTTTGTCCTGATGAAACCACGGGTTGAACAAACCTTTTGGAGTCCGTTTCAGCGATTGAACGAAAGTTGAAATTGCACTCACTTCTGCCATTAAAATTTTCGTTTAGGTTGAAGCATTTTCTGCGAGGTATGCAAGCTGAATTACCCGAAGCTCACCGTAATCCACGGTTTTATCCAGGTCTTCATACACCAGTTTCAGAATATCTGCCCCCACTTTATCCATCGACTCATACACCTCATCAATTTTCCGCTGCGACAAAGATGACGCTTCCAGTATTCCCTCCGGATTGAGTTTATTCCCCTCATCCAGATATTTTTTCAGATTACTGAGAATCGTTACAGGTTTCACGCCGAACTGTTCAGCCAGATGATCTACAGATTTCCCGTTGTTAAACTCCTCTCCAACCAGTTCATGCTTCTTCTTTTCCGATGACTTTTCAACTTTCTTTTTGATTGCCTTCGACTTTTCGTCAACTTCATTTTTTTCTGTGAACTCCCTAATAATCGGCAAAAATTCGTCGCCATACCGTTTCAGTTTCACAGACCCTACGCCATAAATTGCCATCAGGCTCTCATCATCCTGCGGAAAGTAGTAGGACATTTCCATCAGTGTGGTATCGGGAAAGATCGCGTAGGGTGGAATCTCCTGCTCGTCGGCAAGCTCTTTTCGCTTTGTTCTGAGTAGCTCAAACAACTCGGCATTATGTTTGTTCTCCACATCCGATGAAGTTCTTGAAGGCTGATCTTCATCACCGGCAGCTTGAGTACGGTCCAGAATTCCCTCTACCCGTTCATTCCCTTTAAGAACTGCATTGGAAAGTTTTGTCAATTTCAGACTTCCGTGCTCAGGATCTTTCTCCAGATAATCTCCACGCAGCAGCAGGCGTGAAAGCTGAATCCACTGATTCTTGGTCCACTCGCGTCCAATCCCGTAGGTGGAGAGCTTGTCGTGTCCATTTTCGAGAATTTTCTTCTGTTTGGATCCCCGCAAAATATCTGCGATGTAGTAGGCTCCAAACCGCTCCTCAGTGCGTGCAATGCAACTCATATATTTCTGAGCCTGCTCAGTGTAATCCTGCATGTTATCCTTGTACTTCAGGCAGTTGTCACACATTCCACACTCATCATGCTCATACTCTTCACCAAAATATTCGAGCAGCGGTTTGCGCCGGCAGTCGTCATACTCCAGGAAATTGAGCAGTGCATCGAGGTGTTTTTCTGCAATCTTTTTCTCTTCACCCTCTTTTTGATTGATGAAGTACTGAATTTTCTGCTTGTCGGAGTAGCTGTACAGAAGCATGCAATCGGCCTGTAGCCCATCCCTTCCTGCACGGCCAATCTGCTGATAATAAGACTCAATATTCTGCGGCATATCGTGGTGAACCACAAACCTTACATCCGGCTTGTTAATACCCATTCCAAAAGCGATGGTTGCCACAATGATCTGTGTATTATCCCGGATAAAAGCTTCCTGGTTGCGGGTACGCTGCACTTCAGAAAGTCCGGCATGATAGGGCAGAACGGAGTGTCCTTCGTGTTTAAGATCACTGTAAAGTTCATTTACTTGTCTGCGAGAAAAACAGTAGATAATTCCAGACTGTTTAGGCCGTGTGTAGAGAAAATCGAGAATCTGCTCTAATGGCTCCTGTTTATCCACAACCTGTAGCAGCAGGTTTTTCCGGTCGAAACTGGCTACATAGGTTTCCGTTTGATTCATTTCCAGCGTTGTGCGGATATCCTCCCGCACCCGCGGTGTAGCTGTTGCCGTCAGTGCCAGACAAACGGCATCCGGGAAATCTTTCCTGACACCCGCCAATTGTCTGTATTCCGGACGAAAGTCGTGGCCCCATTCAGAAATACAGTGAGCTTCATCAATGGTAAAGCAGTCAACATCCAGCGAATTTAGCAGCTGACGTGTACTCTCCATCATCAAGGTTTCCGGGGCCAGATAAAGAAGTTTGGCCTCCCCTCGTTTCAACTTGTTTACATTAGCCGCATACTGATCCTGTGTGAGTGTACTGTTCAGAAACAGCGCCGGAACACCAAACTCATCCATCTGCTCCACCTGATCCTTCATCAGGGAAATAAGCGGAGATATTACAATGGTCAAACCATCAAATAACATTGCCGGAATTTGGTAGCAGAGTGACTTTCCGCCACCGGTTGGCATTATAACCAGCGTGTCTTTTTTATTGAGAACGTTTGATATTATCTCTTCCTGAAGAGGCCTGAATTCATCGTATCCAAACGTCTGTTTCAGGACCTGCTTCGCTTGCTTAATCATATCTGTCTATTTGTAAATGCTAAATTCTTCTTCTCACCTGAATTCCGATCATAAGATACCTGATAGTTTACTCCCTTACATATTTCAATTCGTAAAAATCGATTACGCTTCAGGTGAAATCTAAACGGCAAATATATACGATCATTATTTCTGACGAGGGATCAAGTAGAGCTGTTCCATCCTTCCATCAATGTAGCGGGTTTCATCTCCATCAAACATGGCATCCTCCTCAAGCATGATCCGAATGGAGCGGTTCCACTCAGGTATGTGTACTTCCGCATTGAGTTCAATGGAGTGTGCCGTATTTGGGTATAGCGGATAATCACCGTTCCCGGGAACTCCATCCTGCTGATCCCATAAGCCGATGGTCGGTCCCGCTCCATGTCCCTGATAGCCGATTGGGTGAGTGTAAATAGTTGCGTTGATTTCTTCTTCCGATGCTTTCTCCAAGGCTGAAAGCAGAATTTCATTTCCTGTACGTCCGGTTTCAAATTCACCGGTTAAAATATCCTGCAAAAGATTCCCAATCTTTAAGGCTTCCCGCAAACCCTCCGGAGCTTCATTTTCACCCGGTCGAAGCACGTATGCATGGCGTTGGGTATCGGTGGACAGTCGTAAATATTCAATTCCGAAATCGATATGAATCAAGTCTCCCGGCATGATCACGTCGGCTCCGGCCCGATCTGAGAAATCGCCATCATGCTCTTCAGACTCACTTCGCTGAACGGAAACAGACGGATGAAACCACGCTGTAAGGTTGAGATCTCGTATACGTTCGCGGTACCACCACTGCACATCCTCGGTGGTTGTGATGCCTGGCGTGATAACTTTTTCAGACAGCCCCTCTGCCACAATATTGTGCGCAATTCGGTTAATTTGACGATAGACTACTTTCTCCTCTTCCGTGCGGGTTTCAAGCCACCCAATCGCAAGATTTTCTGCCGAAACAATACGATCCTGCAAATCCGGAGTCAGGCTGTTCTTCAAATCTGTAAAATCGGTGTGGCTGATTCCGTCTGCCAGGGCAAAATCGTCCGAGTAGTTCACGGCAATTTTTTCCGGGTTTCGTTCAGCTACAACCTGGCCAAATCGCTCCCACTGATCAGGCACTTCGTCCGGAAACCACTCCGTTTCAAAAAACCCAATATTATAACGGGCAACCGCCAGACGCTCTACAGGTTCTCCGTTGCCGGGATCAAAAAACATCAGAATGGTTGTTCTGCGCGATGACTGCCATGTGGCCGGCAACATGGTTAAAAGCACCGGATCTTCATTATACTCACGGGCAACCAAAACCCACATATCAACGCCTTCCCGGCGCATCAATTCGGGAATCAAATTGTCGAGCCGGTACTCTGCCCAGCGGTCGATCACCTCAGCCCGATCCCTCATAGAGAGTATATGAGGAGTGATGTCGTTAACAGGCTGGGACGCTACATCTAAACTCAGAAATACAGTAATAACAAATAGTAAAAAACATTTTTTCATAGAACGTTCAGGAAATAATTGACGATTTGAACCTAAGATTTACAAAAATTCGTGTTATCTTTAATAGGATTGAAAGTAAACGAAATACCATTATGAAAATACACATTACGGAAACAGATCAAAGCAGAATTTCAGATGTAAACTTTGATAATCTTCAGTTTGGCCGGGTATTTTCTGATCACATGCTTGAAATGGTTTATCGGGATGGCAAATGGCAACAGCCTGAAATCAAACCCTACGGTCCGGTTCAGTTTACACCATCCATGCAGGCACTTCACTATGGACAGGCCATTTTTGAAGGAATGAAAGCCTACTACGTGGATGAAGAAACCGTTCATCTCTTCAGGCCGAAAGACCACCACCAGCGATTGAACAACTCCGCAAACCGACTTTGTATGCCTGAACTGGAAGAAGAAGTTTTTATACAGGCACTGGAAGAGCTTATTTCACTGGATCAACGGTGGATTCCTCAAAAGCACGGGCATGCACTCTATGTACGCCCGTTCATGTTTGCCTCTGAGGAGTACCTCGCAGCAAAAGTTTCAAGTGAATACCGGTTTTATGTTATCACCAGTCCGGTGGCTGCTTACTACAGCGAGGGGTTCAATCCTGTAAAACTCACAACGCCCGAAAAGTATGTTCGAGCCGTCAGGGGTGGAACCGGAGAAGCAAAAGCCGCCGGTAATTACGCCGCCAGTTTTCTTCCGGCCAGAAAAGCCCAACAACAGGGCTATACTCAGGTCATCTGGCTCGATGCAATCGAAAACCGATATATAGAAGAAGTGGGAACCATGAATATCTTTTTCCTGATGGGAGATAAACTGGTCACACCAAAACTAACCGGTTCTGTACTCCCGGGAATTACTCGCCGATCGGTTATTGCTGTTGCAAAAAAATGGGGTTTAGATGTAGAAGAACGTCGTATTGCAATTGATGAAGTGATTGACAACTATAAATCCGGAAAGCTAAAGGAAGTATTCGGAAGCGGTACTGCAGCAGTTATTTCTCCGGTTGGATTAATTCATCACGATGGTGAAACCATTCGGCTGAATGAAGAGAAAATCGGGCCTTTTGCTAAGAAAATGTTCGATACTATCACTGGAATACAGTATGGAAAAGTTGACGATCCGTTTGGCTGGACGCACCCTATTTCTCTCTCTTGAGATTTTTAAGACTCGATGATCTCCTCACCGACTGTATAAAATCGATCTAAAAGAGTGAATTTTTGATGATAGTTATTAAAGCTTAAATCGATTCGACCCAGTCTTACGCCGCCGTGCCCCATCTGGGTGATCATGGTTACATTTCCATCCGGATTTGTCACACCTACAGGATAATCCAAAAACGTATGCGTGTGTCCGCCAATAATGAGATCCATGCCCGGCACCTTCTCAGCCAGAGTCATGTCATCGATTCTCCCATCACTGTATTTGAAACCAAGATGACTCAGACAAATGACAAAATCACACTTATGAGCCCGTCGTAAACTTTTTGTCATTCCATCCGCCCACGCTATTGGATCACGATCTTTTACCCCTCCGGACAATTCAGGAGAAACTACACCGTCCAATTCAATCCCAAGGCCAAATATGCCAATTCGAAAACCGTTAAACTCCCGCACAATCAAGCGCTCCAGATAGGAATTCATCGGAGTTCCGGAGGCGTCATAATTGGCAACTAAAATGGGAAAGTCAGCTTTTTGAGCTGCTTCTGCAAAACCATCCGGTCCCCGGTCAAACTCATGATTCCCAACCGCCATGGCGTCGTAGCCCATTTCACTCATCAGCTTCAGGTCTAACTCACCGCCATATACATCAAACCAGGGTGTGCCCTGAAATACATCCCCTGCATCTAACAGCAGTACATTTTTACTTTCTGAGCGGATTTTCTTTACCAATGAGGCCCGGCGTGCGATACCACCGAGTCCGGCAAACTCCACCGCGTTATCGGGAAACGGATCGAGGCGTGCATGTGTGTCATTGGTGTATAGAATAGTGACATCGGGTATCTTCGATGTCAGAAGCTTTGCACCGGCACCCAGCGGAGTCATCATTCCGGCGGCCAATAACGCACTTTTCTTCAAAAAGCCCTTACGGGAAATCACAGGCGAATCCTCCCATCCCGGTTTGCATAAATATTGCGTCGGTTTTTGAAGTAGTCGATATAGAGATCTCTGACCCCCACATCATACAGATCAATCCGATCTGTATGATCCCATAGTGCCGGAAACTGATCCCCTCCATTAGCGGCCCAGCTGGTTGTGGCTACAAAATACTCCTTATCGGAATTGAGTACTTGCGCATTCACAAGAACTCCACGTGCTTTTCCATCATCAATACGCATTCGCAATCCACTGATTGGAGCACCTCCCAATGCGGCAATCTGATCGGCCAGTTCAATAACTTTATCACCATCCAGGCGCAGGACAACCAGGTGATTATCATATGGCATGAACTCCAATACATCTTTTTTGGTCAAATCACCCGGTGTAAGATAAAGACCAAATGAAGAGTCACCGATTACACCTAGGTTTACGAACTGTTTTAATTCACTGCCGGCTCTGAAACGCAACGCATCGGCCACCAGATTACCGAGTGCACTTTCGGGCTTATTAAATCTTAGTGTATCGTGAACTGTAGCAATCTTTTCACCAACTTCCTCGTCCAGTGAATTACGGTGAGCATCCAGAATTGCTATGATTTCCGGATCCGGCTCAGGATATTCCGGCAATGAAGCAGGTGGTTCATCAGGTTGGTTTCCGGCAGATGAGAAGAGGGAACAACCACTTAAAAATATAAATAACAGGAAAATAGTGAGCAGTTTACGAAGCACCATCCGACGTACTTTTACCTCCGCTGCCTGAACATACTCATCATCAGATCACTTAACCCAAGCAGTTCAATACCGGGTGAAAGTTCTGTGAGCGAGCGGTCAAAATTATTACTGTTAACAGAAGTAGCTTCTGCTGTAAAAATTCTGCGGTTACCGGCATGTCCTTCTATCAATAGCGGAAAACTGTTCGAATTCATAATCAGCTCTACAGGCAAATCCTCATCCAGCTGGTTTCGCCCGGTAGTCTGCCATGCTTCATTCAGCAATCCCCATCGAACTTTTATCTGATCTGTCAGCCATACAGAAATCCGCCGATCATCAGTATCACTTTTTAGCACAAATTCATTTGCCGTATAGCCATGAAGCTGTTGTGAACGTCCGGTTTCTTCAACGTTTTTTTCCCAGTCGAACCCCGGTTTCGAATCATTTTCCGAACGCCCTGAAACACGATTCATTAGTTCTACGAGGCGGTCAATGTCATATTTGGCAATCTTATAAGCTTCATCCTCGGCGGTTTTAAAAACGAAATCCTGTTCGTCATTCCGGACCAGGATCCCATCTGTGCTTAAACCGGACATGACATCCAGCGCACTGCTTGATCCAATAAAAATTCGCTCCTTGGTAAATACCATGTTCAGATCGGTCTGATCGGCATTACCCTCTTCAAAATCTTGAATTTTGTATTCTATCTGACCTTCAAACTGAGCAACGGCAGGATGAACGATGAATAGTGAAAGCAGAAAAAAGAGGGCAATTACGAAGGATTTCATAGCAAGGATTTCAATGTGAATATTTCACTGTAAACGTTGCAGTTCATGGTTTGTTTCAGCCGGCAAGTTCGGCAGGTTCGTTCATCTCAACGTTCACTTTGTGGATCCACCCTCCGGCGACCACATCATCGCCTTCGTAGCAAACGATGGCCTGTCCCGGTGTAATCGCTTCGCGTCCAGCAGGAAAGTGAACTTCAACTTCGTCCTCAGAAATTTGCCTGATGGTGCCTATGGCTCCGTCATCGTTGTAACGAATCTTTCCGGTGACCTCCATCTCGCCATTTGGAATTTTGTCGTACTTCACCAGGTTCAGCTCTTTAGCCCGGCAGGTAGTACTGATCAGATCCTCTTTTTCGCCAACGGTTATCACATTATTTTCAGCATCGATATGCGTTACATACACCGGCTTACCCAATGAAAGATCCAATCCCCTTCGCTGACCAATGGTATAAAACGGAAAACCTTTGTGGTTTCCTACCACATTTCCCTGTTGATCCACAAACACACCCCCACTCACGCGTTCCTCAAGATCGTCCACTTTGTCTTTCAAAAAACGGTGGTAGTTATTATCCGGAATGAAGCAGATTTCATATGAATCAGGCTTGGTTGCGACATTCATCAGCCCGTAATCCTCGGCCATTTGCCGGATTTCGGTTTTCCGATATTTGCCAAGTGGAAATATGGTTCGCTCTAAATGTTTTTGCTCCACACCCCAAAGAGCGTACGACTGATCTTTGTTGTGATCTTTCCCTTTTGAGATCACATACCGGCCGTTCTCCTCTCTTACGTTTGCATAGTGACCGGTAGCAATATAATCGCACCCCAGGTTGTCAGCCCGTCTTAAAAGTGCCGCCCATTTGATATGGGTATTGCACAGCACACATGGATTCGGTGTGCGTCCGCTTGTATAGTCTTCCACAAAACGATCAATCACCCAGTCGCCAAACTCATCACGAATATCGACAATAAAATGTTTGAATCCGTACTTCACGGCGATGTGACGAGCGTCATTCATCGACTCAACCGTACAGCAGCCTGTCTCTTTCCCATCATTACCGCCACTTCGGTGGTAATCCCAGGTTTTCATTGTAATTCCGATCACATCGTATCCCTGTTCCTTGAGCATCACTGCGGCAACAGATGAATCCACTCCGCCGCTCATGGCAACAAGAACACGTCCTTTGGTACTCATAAAAGTCGATTTGATTTTTTATTAGACTTGCTAAAATACGGATTTTCTGTGTAAATCGTATGAACTTAGTAACGGTCAGATTTCACGAATCTTATTCATTCAGCTAGGGCTGATAAGCACACTTACATGTAGAGATAAGGCTTCCAGTGCTCCTGAACACCACCCATCAGATTTTGAAAAAAAGTAATGTGTATTGGCCGGTAAGGATTTGTTTTAAGCGGCATTTTGGCTTCGCCCGGTGTGCGGTCTCCCTTTTTCACATTGCACTTATTGCAAGCTGTCACCAGATTTTCCCAAGTATCCTTTCCGCCCCGGCTCTTCGGCATCACATGATCGAGAGTAAGATCTGATCTCACCCCGCAATATTGACAAGTATGCCGGTCGCGCTTCATAATATTTTTCCGAGTAAGTACAATTCGGGAATAGGGAATCCTGATGTAGTACCTTAACCTGATCACGGATGGGTATGAATATTCCTGATCTACAGTGCGGATCACTTTATCCGGATCCTCGTGAAGCATTTCCGCTTTGTCCAGAAAAAGCAGCTTTACAGATCGCTGTACAGAGCAAACGCTTAGCGGTTGATAATCCTGATTCAATACGAGTACGTTGGTATTCATCGATCCAAAACTTTACATGTCTGTAAATAATTCTTTTAACAAGGCTTTCTAACGCCTATTTAGTATGAATTATTTTAATGTAAAATTCAACCAAAAATGAAGTTAACCAGTTCGTCCCAAATCATCGGGTTGATAGCAATGGCCAGGATGATGGAGATGATCAATCCGATCATAGCGTAGCTGGCATCCTTGAAGATAAGTTTAATGGCGACAAGCATCGATTTCCCCTTCCCTTTAGAATCAGTTAGGCTCATGGCAATTTCACGACCGGCCAAAAGCCCAATAAACACCCAGGTTGTACTCATCGGCACAGTGCTGACCCCTTTGAAATACCACAATATAACCGCATAAACTCCATCGATAATGGTTGCTGACCGTACATCCGTTACGTCAGACTTCTCCGTAACAATCTGCTGAATTTTATCTCCGCGCAGGTAGAAAAGCACCCCAAGGCCGAGAAAAATAATCCCGACAAACACTAAAAAGGCATTCACAGAAAGAGACCGGGGAAGATAAACTGCAATATTTGCGGCATCCTGCATTAACCATACGGCCCACAAACATCCGCTGATCACCCACTGAAGCGGTAGCCATGCAGGATGAGGTGTACCTTTAAACCATTTCATTAGCTGTCGATTTAGGCTCAGCCATATGATGATAGCCGCCATAAACGTAATGAAATAACCGGAAAGACTTTTCTCCAAAACCTGCATGATCCCCTCCGGCTCAGTTGCAAATGCACTTAAGAGAAGAAATGTTGTGGATACCGGCATTTTCAGCCTGGTAATGATCAGCAAAAACAGAGGAGCAGCAACCTGAAGAAATACAAAACTGTCGGGTGCCTGATCAAAACCTTTGGATGTCAGGCGCTGGTAGGTAACATCACCATCGTACGTGAACCAACTGTAGCTGACTGTTATTACAAAAATACCCCCGATAAAGAGCCAAAGAATCCACCACTTTTTATCCGCATTGGACGCCAGGAACGTTCCTATGGTCTGTATACTGTCGTTTGCGATGGCAGAGTATGCAGCAAAGAAGAAACCGACCCACATGGCAATATGTGGAGTTTCATAAGTCGCTCCGGCAATAAAAAAGAAAATACCTAGTAGAATCAGAAAACGGCGCTCACTCTTGATGATGTCCATCAAACCCGTGGGTATCAAGCTGTCGAGATAGCTCATAACTATCTCTCCATTTGTCTTTTTCTCGTTTTTCTTCTTACCCATTTGACGTACTAAACAACGGTTCCATTTTAATATTGAAAAATAATGGTTAGATATTAAGACAATATTACCGATCACAAATCGGCGAAAAAAAAGAGTTTCTCCTTATTGAAAAAGCCTTATTTTGATGTTTTAATATCATGGAAAAATTTATAAATCAAGCTCTACCATAGCTACAAATATATGTCATCAAAAAAAGTAAACGCCCCATCCAACTATTATAAAGAACCCGGCCCCAAATTAAGTAAGGAATCTCCATTTGAATCCATGATGGAACGGTTTCGTTTTGCTGCGGATATTTTGAAACTGGACGAAGGAATGTTTCAGTATCTGGCGAGCCCTGTAAAACAAGTTATTGTTTCCATTCCGGTTGTCATGGACGATGGACGGATCGAAGTTTTTGAAGGGTACCGGGTTATTCACGATAACGTTTTGGGACCCTCGAAAGGAGGAATCCGATTTGCACCAGACGTGAATCTGGATGAAGTGAAAGCTCTTGCTTCCTGGATGACCTGGAAGTGTGCCGTTGTAAATGTGCCTTTCGGCGGTGCCAAGGGCGGTGTTCGCTGTAATCCAAAGGAACTCTCAAAAACTGAACTTGAACGCCTCACCAGAAGATACACCGCTTCGCTTCTCGAAATATTTGGTCCGGACAAAGACATTCCTGCTCCCGATATGAATACTGATGAGCAGGTAATGGCCTGGATCATGGACACATTCAGCATGAATTCACAGCGAACTGAAACTGCTGTTGTTACCGGTAAGCCAATTATCCTGGGTGGGTCTCAGGGAAGAAAAGAAGCAACCGGACGCGGTGTGGTAACTGTAACTCTTGCGGCTCTCAACAAAATGGGTTTGATGCCAAACAAAACCACCATTGTGGTTCAGGGATTCGGCAACGTAGGATCCGTTTCTGCTGACCTTATGTATGAGCAGGGAGCAAAAGTTATTGCTGTCAGTGATATATCAGGCGGCTATTACAATGAAAATGGACTGAATATTCCTGAGATGATTAAATACTCATCAAATAACGGAAACTCACTGGAAGGATACCCCGATGCCCAGGAAATTAGCAATCAGGATCTACTGGAACTGGAGTGTGATGTACTGATCCCTGCAGCAAAAGAAGACCAGATCAGCCGGGAAAATGCTCATAAAATCAAAGCAAAAATAATTGCCGAAGGAGCCAATGGCCCGGTTACAGCCAATGCTGACTCAATCCTGGAGCAAAATGGCGTGATGGTTATTCCCGATATTCTGGCAAATGCCGGTGGCGTCACGGTTTCCTATTTCGAATGGGTTCAGGATCGTCAAGGATATTTCTGGACAGAAGAGCGGGTAAATCGCCGGCTGAACAGAATGATGAGAAACGCCTTCGACAATCTTTACGGCGTCAGTGAAGAGTACGGTATCACTTTACGCCAGGCTGCCTATGTTTATGCTATCAACCGCGTGGCCACTACCCTTAAACTTCGTGGAATTTACGCTTAATCAAACCCTGAAAAATGGCCGATTTCCAATACCGCTTCAACCTTAAATCCACATTCGAAGAAGCGGAAAAAGTTCCGGATTTCGTCGACGACATTCAGCTTGAAGCCTCATTAAATGATGATGAGGCTTCAAATTTTAAACTGCTCCTCAGCGAGGCGGTCGACAATGCCATACAGCATGGGAATGAATATGACCCCAATAAAAATGTGGGGGTTGATATCACTATATCAAAATCTGAGATCCGGGCATGTGTTACGAATGAAGGGAAAGGATTTGACCCTGAAACTGCTACCTCCTCGGATCCCCTTGCTGAAGAAAATCTGCTAAACACAAGCGGGCGCGGATTATTTCTATTGGAACAGTTATCCGACTTTATGGAGTTCAAGGATGAGGGAAAAACCTTACACTTCGCAATTCACAGAAAATAATCCCGAAGAGACCTTCTTATTCGCTTCCTGCAAACAGCTGATCGATCTCTCCTGTTAACTCCAGCAATTCAGTCTCTGCAATCTTTGCTTCAAATTTTGCGTTTATGAGCCTGTTTTCAGCCGCAATAAACGTTCTCTGAGCTTCCCTGAATTCAAGTGAACTGATTGAGCCAAGCCGGAATCGTTCAAGGGCGATATCCAGTGTCTCTTCAGCATTGGCCAGATTCTCCTCTTCAAGATCTACCAATTCTATACTGTTTTGATAGGTGCGGTAGATCATTCTGAAATCCGACTCCAGCCTGAGTCTCTGACTCTCCAGATTCAGATCGGCATTTTTTGACTGTATCTTTGCATTCTGCATTCGTCGATTCAAATTGAATCCGTTAAATATGTTAACACGGGCAGTCAGGCCTACTGATAAACCTGTCGTTTCGTTGAACTGAAAAAACCCGCCATCATTTTCACTTCGGTTAAAACTGTAGCCCGAAGTAATAGATATTTCAGGTAAACGCTCACCTCGTATTTCACGCTCCTCCAGTGAAGACACATCCTGCTCAAATCGTGCAATAGCCAGCCGTGCATTATCATTCATCAACTGATTGTATAGGTCATCTTCCGGAAGCTGACGATTTACATCGATCTCTGTTGAGACCGAAAAGTCAATATTTGGATCACGACCGAGTAGCTCATTAAGCAGAATTTTTGCTTCATTCAATTGATTTGATTCACGAATCAGTGCAGCTCGATCTGCATTTAAATCCGACCGGGCCTGCAGCAGCTCATATTCAGATCCGGAGCCAAGGTCCACTTTTGTTTCTTCAATTTCAATCCGTTCCATCGATACTTCAATGTTGTTCTCCAGAACGTTCATCTGGTCCGAAATCCGGATAATAGTATAATATGATGACGCAATCTGGCTGACCAGACGCTCTGTATCAAAACGAAGTTCTTCATCGCTGATATCTTTTAACCGGTTGAGTTTCCGGTATCGCGAAACAGATGTCAAACCATCAAAAACTGTCCAGTTCAAATTAATAGACGCACTTGTATTCGTGCTTCTTGCACCTTCATTGGTATTTCCGGTTCCATCGGCTGACCTAAACTCGCTATCTTCTATACTTTCGGTCCTGCCTCCGGACAAATCCACAGAAGGTAGGAGTCCGGCATTTCCGATAGTTGAATTATTTTCAGCTACCTCCTGCTGGTTTCTGCTGATCTGAAGGCCAAAGTTGTTTTCCAGTCCTATTTGAACAGCATTTTCCAGCGTCAGTGTTTGCTGGGCGTTTACGCTCCACGGCTGAAGCAACAAAACAAGTATCGAAGAGAGTGTGAGTATTCCTTTGTAATTCATCAAACGCTTGCGGTTTCTAAATTTTCAGCTTCTTTGGCACGTTCCTGAATTTCCTTTTTGATGCTCTTTTCAGAAGCAAAATATGAGTAGACGGCTGGGATGACATATAGGGTCAGGAAACTACCAATCAACAGACCGCCAATAACGGCAATACCCATTGAGGACCGGCTTTCTGATCCTGCTCCAATTGCAAGTGCAATCGGTAAAATTCCCAATATTGTTGATATGGAAGTCATCAAAATAGGGCGGAAACGAACGGCAGCGGCGTCCATTATAGCATCCATTACTGACATCCCCTGTTCCTGTCGCTGATTGGCAAACTCTACAATCAAAATTCCATTTTTGGCAATCAGACCAATGAGCATAATTGCTCCAATCTGACTGAATATGTTGAGCGTTTGGTCGAAATACCATAAAGAGACGAGTGTACCAAAAATGGCCAATGGTACGGTAAACAGAATAATGAATGGATCACGGAAACTCTCAAACTGCGCAGCAAGCACCAGGTAAATCAGCACCAGAGCCAGTATAAATATAAAGAGCAGACTTGCAGCACTTTCGGCAAAATCCCGGGAAGGCCCGGCCAGATCGGTTATCACAGATTCAGGGAGCACCCTGTCTGAAATATCATTCATTGCATCAATTCCGTCCCCAATTGTATAACCCGGTGCAAGCTGTGCAGATATCGTGGCCGAGTTAAACCGATTAAATCGATACAGCTGAGGCGGACTGCTCTGTTCTGTTACCGTAACGAGGTTATCAAGCTGCATCAGAGTGCCATCCTGACTCCGCACATAAATTGTTTTCAGGTCAATTGGTTCATTTCTGTACTCCCGATCCATCTGACCGATCACCCAGTACTGCTTACCGTCCATAATAAAAAACCCAAAACGGCTGCCGGATAACGACAACTGAAGTGTTTCCGCAATATCCCGAACAGATACTCCCAATGATCTCGCCCGATCCCGTTCAATTTCCACCTGAAGTTCCGGCCTGTTAAATTTCAAATCTACTTCAGCAAATACAAATGCCGGATCACTGTTCGCCTCTTCCAGAAACTCAGGAATGACATCCTCGAGCTCTTCCAATGTCTGAGCCTGCAGTACAAATTGGACAGGCAGCCCACCTCTCCGATCTCCGATCGATTGAGGCTGTGACACAAAAGTCTGCGCTCCCGTCAGGTTTGACATCAATTCGGTTAACTGATCTGCAATCTCCTGTTGAGATCTATCTCTCTGATCGGCGTCACCCAGGTTGATAAAGCTAAATGCGGAATTTATTGAACCGGATGCGCCAAATCCCGGAGAAGTAACGGTATTCATCGCTACTACTTCAGGTACATTCTCCTGCACCGTACTGATCATATCGTCAACATATGCATCCATATAATCAAATGAAGCGCCTTCCGGAGCCGTTGCAAAGAGCCGAATCTGTCCACGATCTTCACTTGGAGCAAGCTCTTCCGGAATATTCGCATAGAGTACACCAATCAGCACACCGGAACCCGCAAGTACAACAAAAGCGATCCACCGCCTTTTCATGAACGATTCCAGTGAGTTACGATATATCCTATTCACTCTTTTAAAGAATGGTTCCGTCAACTGATAAAACCTGTTTTTCTCAGCCCCGTTTTTTAAAATCTTGGTTGCAAGCATTGGAGTAAGTGTCAGCGCAACGAATGATGAGATAATTACAGAACCGGCAATCACCACACCGAACTCCCGGAACAACCGTCCGGTTGTACCACCCAGAAAGAGGATTGGCATAAACACAGAAACCAAGGCAAGCGTTGTAGCCACAACCGCAAAGAATATCTCTTTTGAACCTAAAATACCGGCTTCAATGGTGGGCAACCCCTTTTCCATCTTGGCGTAGATATTCTCCAATACAACAATCGCGTCATCCACAACCAGGCCGATAGCCAACACAATGGCCAGCATAGTAAGAACGTTGATGGAGAAGCCGGCAACATACATGATAAAAAAGGCCCCAATTAACGCAATCGGTATCACTATAATTGGGATAAATGTGGTCCGCAAGTCCCGCAGAAAAAAGAAAATAACCAGTATTACTAAACCGAGAGCCATAAACACGGTTTGCTGCACCTCACTGATCGACTGCTGGATGTATTCTGTAGTATCAAATCCTACTGCAATTTCAATATCATCAGGCAAGTCTCGCTCAATTCGTTCAACTCTTGTAAAAAACTCCTCTGCAATGCTCAGCTGATTGGAACCCGGCTGCGGAATAACCACTACACCAACCATCGGCACACCATTTCGTTTCAATACTGTTCGTTCATTCTGTGCGCCAAGCTCTGCACGACCGACATCCTGAAACCGGATTTTCCTGCCATCTTCTTCTCTGATAATCAGATTATTGAACTCCTCGGCCGTTTCCAAACGTCCCATCGTCCGAACGGTTAGTTCAGTAGTATTCCCTTCAATTCTTCCAGAAGGAAGTTCCACATTTTCTCGATTCAGTGCCTGCTGTACATCAAGCGGTGTAACGCCATATGCTGACAGTTTGATTGGGTCCATCCAAAGTCGCATAGCGTACTCCCGCGATCCCCAAACACGGATTTCACTCACACCGGGAATAGTCTGCAGCTGTTCCTTGAAGATATTTTCAGCTATTGACGTGAGGTCGAGCAAATTTCTGCGATCACTGTTCACATTCAAAAATACAATCGGGGAAGCATCAGCATCAGCTTTTCGTATAGTGGGAGGGTCGGCATCCGGCGGCAGGCTTTGCTGTGCTCCCGACACTCGATCCCGAACATCATTGGCTGCGGCTTCCAGATCAACTTCCAGATCAAACTCAACCGTAATAGTACTTTGTCCCTGCCGGCTTGTAGATGTAAGGGTTCGGATTCCGGCAACACCGTTAACCGATTCTTCAAGAGGTTCGGTAATCTGAGATTCAATCACATCCGCATTGGCACCAACATAACTTGTAGAGACGGTAACAATAGGCGGATCCACAGAGGGATATTCACGGATGCCTAAATTGAAAAATGAGATCACCCCGAACAGGACGATCACAATCGACATAACTGAAGCAAGTACAGGCCGGCGTATACTTAATGAGGATAGACTCATAGCTCAGCACTCGAATTTATTTGAACTACATTTACTTCTGATCCGGGATTTACCTGGAGCAAACCGGTAGTCATTACCGTATCTCCCACTGCTACCCCGCTTATCACCTGAACCTTATCGCTGGTTCTCATTCCGGTTTCAATACGCTCTTGTTCTGCCACTCCGTTACGGACTACAAATACTTTTTGTGAATTCAGCTCCGGAATGACAGCAATCGTTGGCAGCATGAGTGCATCATCAATCTCATCAAGAATCAGTACAATATTCGCAAATGCGCCGGGATAGAGCAGGTTGTCACGGTTATCGCTCATTGCGCGAATTTCAAGCGTTCTGGTTTCCCTGTCTATTCGAGGTTCTATTGCGTAAACATCGCCCACAAATGTGGAGTCAATGCCCTGAACTGTAAAATTAATTTTGTCCCCGATATCCACGCGTGACAGGTATCTCTCCGGTACTGAAAAATCAATTTTTACAGTATTGATCTCCTGAAGTGATGCGATCCGTGTATTTGGACTGATGTAACTTCCTTCACTCACATATTTCAAGCCAATGCGTCCGGAGAAGGGTGCTCTGATCTCAGTTTTCTCAATTTGAGCATCAATTAAATTCAATTCGGAACGAAGCACATTCACTTCATTCTGTGTTGCATCGTAATCATCCTGAGAGATACCGCCCCGTTCAAGCAGCCTGCTTTGTCGCTCTTCACGCTGTTGGGCCAAATTTAATCGAAAATTTGCCCGCTGTTTTTGGGCTTGAAGTTCGCTGTCATTTATTTTCACCAGCAAGTCGCCCCGCTTAACTTCCCGTCCTTCATTAAAAGAGATGTCTGTAATAATTCCGGATGCTTCTGCACTCAGCTCCACCACTTCATTTGCCTGAATGGTACCGCTTGTGAAAATCCTGTCCTCAACAGATTCAGGCTCCATCACAACAGCTTCCACCTGAAGAGCACTTTGTCCGCTTGAATTAGAACCACCTTGCGCCATCGCATCATTCGACTGAAAAAGCGGCTTCACTTTGGGATATGCCAATGCCCCGACTGCAACAGCCAAAACTGTATAAATAATAAATCGTTTTAAAACTTTACTCATATCTGATTTCGAGAATTGTAGATAGCCTAGATTTAACGAACAAAGTTACTGCTTAGTTCTGTCGATTTCGTGGAGTTATTGTAAAATCTTGTTGCTTAAGAGGGTTTGCATAATCATGATAAAATCTAACAAAGATCAGGTCCAATTCGGAAAGTTGTTGAGTTATGAAATGGCTTAACATAAAAAAGGCGACCTGATTCGTATCAGGCCGCCTCTTCCCTCTGTCAAACAATATGTTTATGCTAACTGCGCATCCAGATGTTTTTTGATCTGTATTTTTGGCACAGCTCCGATAATCTGGTCTACAACTTCACCATCTTTAAAAATCAGAAGCGTTGGAATGCTTCGAATACCGTATTTAACGGACACTTCGGAGTTATGGTCTACATTCACTTTCCCGACCTTAACTTTTCCTTCGTACTCTCCTGCAAGTTCTTCAACTACCGGCCCGACCATTCTACATGGACCGCACCACTCTGCCCAGAAGTCAACTAATACCGGCTCAGATGAACCTTCAACTTCATTCGAGAAATTGTCATCTGTGAATTCAATTGGTTTACTCATATCAATGTTTTTCCTTTTTTATTTATTTGTTAAAGATCAGAATAATTGTTCAAATCCGCACATATCAAAACGTTATTAATTCAATCATCAAAACTTATTAGAGAACATTACAAAAGTTTCTGTAAATGCCTCTAAGAGGGCTTTGCAAAACCTTGTTGTCATCCTGAATTTATTGAAGGATCCATTACTACAGGGATTAATTAAAAATTTGAGATTCTTCGAGGACTCAGAATGACTATAATAAATAGTTTTGCAAAGCCCTCACTAAACTCCATTGGAACCATTCTGTCGAATTAACTGAACAGATTTTTTGTCCAGAATGGATCTCAGCCCTTTAAGAAGTTCATTGTTTGGCTCAACAACAAATTTTCTAACATTCATTTTAAGCGGTTTTTTAGCCTGATCGCTCCGAACTAAAAGCTTAATCGGTGTTTCACCTTTATGAATGCTGAACAGCGTTGCTATCTCATTCAGATCGTCCTCAGAGATTTCAGCTGTTTTCAGATCAATATTAAGCTGTAGCTGAGCCTGGAATTTTTCGCGCAAATTTTCAACTCGCTCCATTGATGATGCCATTATCTTTGGGGGTTCATCTCTTTTTGAGAGATTTCCCTCCAGCATCAACACCGTATCCGGTGCGATCAATCCCTGATGACGGTCATACACTTCACTAAAAACAAGTACCTCAGCACTTCCCTGAAGATCCTCAATCTGAACAAACGCCATCGGACGGCCTTTTTTATCACTAATTCTCTTCACAGATGTGATGATTCCGATGACTCTTACTTTTTCACGATCCCCAAGTTTTGAAAGCTCCTCTACATTGAGCGAATGCGATGCAAATAGCCTTACGTCTTCCTTAAACTTATCCAAAGGGTGACCGCTCAGATAGAACCCGATCAGCTCCCGCTCTTTATTCAGGCGCTCGATATTCGTCCAGGGCGGACAATCCCTTAGATTTGGTTCCCCACCCATGCCGCCGCCACCGGATGATTCACCAAACAGACTCACTTGATTGAGCCGCTCTTCTTCCTGTTTGCGGGATGCATAGCTTAGAACATCTTCAATACTGGCCAACAGCTGAGCACGATTTTGATGTAACGTGTCAAAAGCACCGGCTTGAGCCAGACTTTCCATCGTCTTTTTGTTACAAACCCGTGTATCGATTCGCGATGAAAAATCATAAATGGATTTAAAGCTCCCCTTTTTCTCACGCTCTTTCACCAGTTCCTCGATAGCGTTGGAACCGACACCTTTAATGGCCAGAAGTCCATACTGTACCCGGCCATCTTTAGCTACAAACTTACCTTCTGCAGAGTTGACATTCGGCGGATCCACGGGAATTCCGATTCGCTGACACTCCTCAATAAAGAAACTCACCTTTTTGATGTCGTTCATGTTATGGCTCAGAACAGCCGCCATATACTCCGCCGTGTAGTTCGCCTTGAAATACATGGTGTGATAGGCCACAACTGAATAGGCCGCCGAGTGAGACTTGTTAAAACCGTAGCCGGCAAACATCGCCATCTTATCGAAAACCTCTTTTGCGGTTTTCTTGTCATAACCTTTTTCAACAGCCTGTTTTACAAACTTCTCCTCTTCCGGCGGGAGCAGTTCCGGTTTTTTCTTACCCATGATCCGCCGGAGTACATCCGCTTCACCGAGTGAGTAGCCGCCCATTCGCTGCGCCACCATCATAATTTGCTCCTGGTAGATCATAATTCCGTAGGTCGGCTCCAGAATATCAATCAGATCCTCATGATCATATTCTACCTCTTCCTCGCCATGCTTACGCTTAATATAATCCGGTATGAACTGCATCGGCCCCGGGCGGTAGAGAGCGTTCATGGCAATCAAGTCATCAATCCTGGTCGGCTTGAGCTGTTTGAGGTACTTCCGCATTCCGTCCGACTCAAACTGAAAAATCCCGACGGTTGCACCTTTTTTGAACATCTCGAAGGTCTTCTCATCATCCAGCGGGATGTCGTCCAGATCATACTCCTTTCCGTGATTCTCTTTCACGTAACCGATTGCCGTTTTCAGGATGGAGAGCGTTTTCAGCCCGAGGAAGTCCATCTTCAGCATCCCCGCATCCTCAATCACCTTCCCGTCAAACTGAGTCACATAAAGATCGGCATCCTTTGCGGTTCCGATCGGGATGTAGTTCGTCAATTTGTCCGGGGCAATAATTACACCTGCAGCGTGAATCCCCGTATTTCGAACAGAACCTTCCAGCGTTTCCGCCATCTGAAGTGTCCGGCCTTCCAGAGAATCAGACTCCTTCAATTCACGAAGCTCTTTTACCTCTTTGAATGCGTCTTCCAGTGAAATCCCGATTGTTTCGGGTACGAGTTTGGCAAGGCGATCGGCATCAGCCAGCGGGAGATCCAGCACTCGGGCAACGTCACGAACCGATGATCGGGCCGCCATCGTACCAAATGTGATAATATGTGCAACCTGATCGATCCCGTACTTATTCACTACATAGTCGATCACTCGCTGTCGCCCGTCATCATCAAAGTCGATATCAATATCAGGCATCGACACACGTTCCGGGTTGAGGAATCGCTCAAAAAGAAGATCGTACTTTAGCGGGTCGATGTTGGTAATTCCCGTACAAAACGCCACCACTGAACCGGCAGCAGAACCTCGCCCGGGCCCAACGTACACACCCATATTTTTCGCTTCGCTGATAAAATCCTGCACAATCAGGAAATATCCGGCAAAACCCATCTCTTTGATGATATTCAGCTCGTGATCAATTCGATCCGTCACTTCATCGGTCAGTTCACCGTAATGCTTCCTGGCGCCTGCAATCGTTAAGTGCCGCAGGTAGTCATCCTCTGTTTCAAATCCTTCAGGCAATGTAAAGTTTGGAAGGATAACATCCCGTTCAAGCTTGATCTCCTCAATTTTATCCACCACCTCCTGCGTGTTGGAGATCGCCTCGGGTACGTCTGCAAAAAGAGCCTTCATCTCCTCCTGAGTTTTGAAGTAAAACTCATCATTCGGAAAACCGAATCGTTTCTCTCGCCCTTTCCCGATCGGCGTGGAGATCAGTTCGTTATTATCAATACAGAGAAGGGCATCGTGCGCCTTGGCATCCGCCTTCTCCATGTAGAAACTGTTGTTGGAAGCAACCACCTTGATGCCGTACTTCTCCGCAAATTTCAGCAGTACGCTGTTCACTCGCTCTTCCTCCTCAAGACCGTGGCGCATCAACTCAATATAGAGATCCTCACCAAACAGATCGTGCCACCATTTCAAGGCCTCTTCAGCTACCTCCTCACCGCGATTCAAAATCAAGTCCGGAACTTCGCCCAGCAATCCTCCGGTCGTGGCTATCAATCCCTCCCGATATTTTCTTACCAACTCACGGTCAATTCGTGGAAACTTGTAATAATATCCTTCAATAAAGCCAAGAGAGCACATTTCTGCCAGATTGCGATAACCCTGCATGTTTTTGGCCAGGAAAATCTGCTGATACCGCTTGTCTTTATGATCTCGCGTAAATTTCTTCTGATGGCGATCTTCCACGAAATAGGCTTCCAGACCGATAATCGGCTTCACTCCCTCTTCGTGTGCCGCTTTTACGAAATGAAACATGCCGTACATGTTGCCAAGATCTGTAAGCGCCACTGCCGGCATTTCATCTTCCTTGGCTTTTTTAACCAGATCCTTCACACCGGATGCAGCCTGAAGTACCGAAAACTTGGAATGATTGTGCAGATGCGTAAACAGGGAGTCTACCCTTTCACCGGCTGCTTCCTTCGGCAGGTCAATTGTAGACGTCTGGCCACCCTCTTCACCGGTTACCCCCCTTCGGCGAAGCTCCTCGACCTTGGGCATGTAGTGCTCCGGATCAATTTTCTGATCCGGATTTTCGGGAGACTTAGACGGATCCTGCGGATGGTTTGGCCGGATTACACCGATGCGGACCAACTCCAGAAAGGCTCGCGCAGTTGCATCCACGTCAGCAGCAGCGTTGTGAGCTTCTTCAAAACCGATTTCAAACAGTTTGTTATGTAGTTCAGCCAGTGTTGGCCACTTGTATCGGCCGCGTCCGCCCGGAATCGCACAAAATTCAGTCGATTCATCCTTTGTATCAATCGGTACTTTTTTTGCGAGCGGGTTCTCTTGCTCCATCCGCAAATATTCCGACCCCATGATATTGAGATCAAACTCCAGGTTGTGTCCGATGACGAACGTGCACTTTTCCAGATCTCTGCTGAAAATTTCCATCACTTCGTTGAGCGGAATTCCCTCTTCATGCGCACGTTCAGTTGAGATGCCGTGAACTTTTTCCGAGTTGAACGGAATGGTAAACCCGTCCGGCTTTATGATATGATCACCGGATGAGATCAACTTTCCGTTAACATCGTGTACCTGCCAGGCAAGCTGAACACACCGCGGCCAATTGTCAAAATCAGTCAGGGGAGCTGAATAATTCTGAGGTAAGCCTGTGGTTTCGGTATCAAAAATCAGATACATACGTGGGGATCTCTGTCAAACGGGTTGAATAATTTTCTACTGGTTGAATATACTAACCGAAGCGGGAAGTGTGAATTAAAAAGCCGAACAATATGCTCATTTTTTCAGATGATTGAGATAGTCGGCCCAGCCCTGCTTGATTCTGTTATAAGATGACAGAAAGACACTATTATGACCACCCCTTAGTTCAATAAACTCCTTCGGTTCATTGGCTGCTTCAAATAAATTTTCGCCATGGCTGAACGGTACAATTTCATCATCCCTGCTGTGCAGCACCATAACGGGAATTCCCTCTATTTCTCGAATAAAATCGATGGCAGAAAACCGGTAACGAACCATAAACTCAGGAACAATGGGGTAGTACATTTTTGCCATTGCAGGCACATCCGTAAATGCAGAGTCTGTTACAAGCCCGCCTACCGAATGTGTTTTAGCTCCATAAGCCGAAACAGCACCTCCCAGCGACCGGCCGTAGAGTATTATCTGATCAGAACGATATCCCTTCTCCTCCACTGCGAACTTGATGACGGCAGAAATATCCCTGTAAAGGCCTCTTTCGGATGGACGACCTTCACTCTTCCCGTATCCTCTGTAATCGTACATTAGAACGGATACGCCAAGCTCCAGGAACATCTCAGCAATTTCGATTCTTCCACTGATGTTTCCTGCATTCCCATGAGAGAGAATGACAACGTGATCTGCCCCCTCGCTCTCAAAAAGCCAGCCGTGTAACTTTATACCATCTTCAGTATCAATCCAGACATCCTCTGCCGATAATCCCATTGAGGCCGGTGTACGGTAATGAGTCTTTTCAGGAAGAAACAGGATTTGTCCCTGAAAAAGATAGAGAGCTGCCAGCAGAAGCAGGTAGATAACAGCCACACCGAGAATGATTTTTGCGGTCATATTCATAGGTTGATAACTCTAATTCGCTTCATATTGCTGAATCACTTTGTGCACGGCGCCCCGGTGATCCCTTTCACTTTTTATCAGATAAAATCTGTCTGCCATAAAATTGAAGTCGTATGGCAATTTCGATATACTATCTGAAACATGTTCTCTTGTAACACCTGTTTCTTTAATTCTTGCCAAGGTGATGTGAGGATTAAACGGATGTTCTGACTCCCTCCCCACTATTCTATCCACAATAGAATCCACTGATTTCTGTAGCTCGATCAGTTCCTTAGACTCTTCAACTCCTACCCAAACTACTTTTGGCAACCTCTTTTCCGGAAAAAATCCAATTCCGTTCAGTTTCAGGTGAAACGGTTGAAACTCTACCTGTTTCAGTTCAGACTTCAAGCCTTCAACTATTTCATCATCCATTTTACCAATAAACCTCAATGTCAGGTGAATTTGATCCGGCTTCACTTTCTTCCAAAGAGAGTTGTGCGGCAATAGAGAATCCAGCTCTTTTTGCAAACCTTCGGGCAGAGTTATTGAGATAAAATAGTTCATGGTCAAACGTTCCGCAGTTTATCTGATTACCTGGAATGAATTTTTTATTTCTTCAGGCTGATCATTCTTTTGAACCAGTTTCAGATCCTCAACCTTTGCCGGAAATGGACCTTCCCTCAGTAACTCAATCATTTTCATCACATCTTGCTCATTGCCTTGCAGCAACGCTTCCACTTCACCCGAATCAAGATTTCGAACCCAGCCCTTTACACCGATCTCACGGGCATTCGTTCTTGTGAAATGCCGAAACCCCACTCCCTGAACTCTCCCGCTGATGAGCAACTTCATTTCGATGAATTTCATATCTTACTCACGTTTTTGATTTAAGGTTAATTGGTTTTCATCACCATTTCTTTGATCTTATAACAATATACATCACTCAGGATTTCCACAGAATTTTGTAAGATTCAAATTCCATGACGCTAACACAACTATCCTATATTATTGCGGTTGACAAATACAGACACTTCGCTACTGCAGCGGAAAAAAGTTATGTAACCCAGCCAACCCTGAGTATGCAGATCCATAAACTGGAGGATGAGTTGGGCATCACAATTTTCGACCGGTCAAAATCGCCGGTTGTTCCTACAGAAATCGGTGAAAAAATAATCTCTCAGGCAAAAACCATTCTGAAGGAATCAAAAGAACTTTCAGATATTGCCAACTTCAAAGAGAATGAACTTCGGGGCACGTTTAAAGTTGGGATCATCCCTACAATCGCTCCATACCTGGTTCCACTTTTTATCCGTTCTTTTATCAAAAAATACCCAAATGTAGATCTGGTTTTTGAAGAGTTGCTCACCGGTGAAGTTCTGGAGAAACTGGGCAATGATCAGATTGACGCAGGTATTATCGCGACGCCCACAGAGCAGAGCTACATCTATACTGAAGACCTGTATGTTGAACCATTTGTGGGATACTTGTCTCACAGTCATCCGCTCACCAAAAAAGAGCATTTGGTCATTGACGATCTCGACCAATCCAACATATGGCTGCTTAGTGAAGGACACTGTTTCCGTGATCAAACCGTTCAGCTCTGCAAAGAGATTAAGGATCATAAAGATCCCGCCATCGAATTTAAGAGCGGCAATCTTGAAACTTTAAAAAGGCTAGTCGAACAGAATTTCGGCATGACCCTGCTGCCCTGGACTGCAGTCAACGAGCTGGAGAACAACTGTTCAAACGCTGTGATCAAAACATTTAAAAGCCCGGTTCCGTCCAGAAAGGTGCGACTTATTTATGGGCGAAAGCATTTGAAAAAGACAATCATTCAAGCTTTTAAAGACTCAATCTGCAGTTCAATCCCCTCCGAGTTAAAAGATAGCGAAGAACGGATTCTGGTTGAATAGCCTGAACTACTCTTGAACCTTGGGGTGTTTTAAGATTTTTTTGGCGTAATCCAGCTCTTTTTTACTGGCCAGCAGAAGTAATTTGTCTTCTGGTTGGATAACGGTTGTTCCTTTTGAGTAGAATCCCTTCAATCCATGAAAATTTAAGCAGCAAAACTGCTCCAACCAGCATGTACAGATCTGCAATCATCAGGCTCTTTTTGATCGATTAAAATTTGAAAGGGATCTTAAGATAAAAAATCACACTGCTTTTTCTGCTAAGCCATAAAATATTCTCTACATTTACTCCTCATAATTATAAAAGATCTGAAAGCAGTTCATGGAGAATTTTTCTACACAGTGGTTTCTTGCATATTATGTAGGATTAGGCGGGTTATTAATCAGTTACGGTTTATTCCTGTTTATCAAGACGGAACAAATGAAGTCTTATCTCTTGTCAATTTCTGAAAATGAGACACCACCTCCTGTTTGGAGAACTGTTCTGAAATATCTGCTTCTGTTCACACTACCCGGATTAGTACTCTCTTTCTTTCCTTTCTCCTGGGTTGAGATGCTCTTCTCCTTATGGGCACTGGTCATTATCTATGTTGCCGGTCAGCTCATATTGGTATGGCCTCAAACCGCCAAAGCAATCCGGGCCAACAAGGAAAGCCTTAAACGAAAGATCCGGTTTGTTGCAGCCAATATGCTTTCACTCGGCATCATTCTCTTTTTGCTCGCTTTTGTACTGCTTGAACGAACCGGTTCAACGGTATGAAAATCAGAAAGGCGGGGTACCACGGGCTTTATTTACCCGAGCTAAAAATTTCACTGGACGGTTATCATCCTGAAGCCGAATATTCGTTTGTGAGTCATGCCCATGCTGATCACATGCCGCGAAACAAAAATACCAAGGCGTATGCATCAGCTGCCACTCTGACATTAATGAAAAGGCGCGGATTCAGCGGGCAGCAAAATTCTCTTGAATTCAAAAGTACATTCGAGACTGATCTGTGTCAGGTTACACTTTTTCCCGCCGGCCACATACTCGGCTCTGCAATGATCTTTATTGAAACTGAAAATGAATCCATCCTTTACACCGGAGATTACCGTACCCCGCCCTCTCCTGCCACAGAAGGATTTGACGCACCCGATCATGCCGACTACCTGATTACAGAAGCAACATTCAGCCTCCCAATTTACCGCTGGAAATCCCATGAGGAACTTCAGTCCGAGATTATCGAATTTGCAATCTCATCGCTGGAAGGTGGTTATACACCTATTTTTTTAGGATACAATCTCGGGAAAGCGCAAGAGATCATGCAGATGCTTGCACCGCTTGATCATCAGCTGATGATTCATGGCGCCGGCTATAAGCTTTGTGAAGTATATGAAGAGCATGGAATTGATCTGGGCAACTATACTGCCTATGACAGGGAAAACTGTGAGGGAAAAATTCTGATTGCACCCACTTCTGCACTCTCAAAAGGGTTTGCCTCCAACGTGATGAAAACCAAAGTCGCATACTGCTCGGGCTGGGCTACCAACGAATCCAGGCGAACCCAGCTTACTGCAGACAAATTAATCCCACTGTCCGATCACCTCGATTTTTTTGAGCTGATCAATTTTTGTAAACGTCTCACACCTGAGAAAGTATACATCACGCATACGCCAAACCCGGATGTTGTGCAGCATTACCTGACAAAAGAAGGAATTGAGAGTAGCTTCCTGAATATTGAAATTGAGGAAGAAGATTAGCGCTTCATCTTTTCCGTTTCCCGGCTTTGCCCATTTTCAGAATCCGAATTTTCAGACTCTTTTGCCTTTGGCAGCGTAAAGAAAAAGGTAGTACCAACTCCATAATCGCTTTCAAACCACAGTGATCCACCGTGCTCTTCCACAAACTCTTTGCTGAGGTTCAGGCCAAGCCCGCTTCCTTTCTCATTTTTGGTACCGCGTGTTGTAAAATGTTCGTTTGAAAACAGTTTATTTTGATCTTCGGACTTAATCCCCATGCCTTCATCCTTCACTCGAACTTCAACATATTCTCCGGACATTTCCGCACTAAGAACTACCGTATCGCCACTTTCGCTGAATTTAATTGCGTTCGCCACCAGATTTCTGATCACTAATTTTACAATATCGTAATCGGCTTCCACACTCAGCTCTTTTGCCACCTGAACCTCTATCTCCACATCTTTATGGCCGGCCTGAAAACGAATTTGTTCGAAAACCGCCTTCGCTGCTTCCGACAGACCAAAAGTTCGTTGATTCAGCTGTATACCATTCATCTGAGCTTTTGCCCAGGCAAGCAGATTATCCATCATGCTGGCATTATCCTGAATATTACGATCAAGCGTATCCAGAATATTGTCAAGTTCATCCTTGGACAGATCGTGCTCGCGAATCAGATAAATCAGACTCTGCAACGAACTGAGCGGACCCCGCAAATCGTGAGCAATAATGGCAAACAGTTTGTTTTTGATCTGATTAACCTGCTCAAGTTCTTTATTCTGCTCGCTAACGATCTTGTTGGTTTCGCGAATTTTATCGTTGGATTGCTCCAGTTCTGAGTTCACCTCTTTCACCTGCTTGTTTGAGCGGGTGAGTACAAACGCCACCACAATCAAAAATGCTCCGAGGGAGAATGCAAACACAATTAGCCACTGCTGCAAATTAACCCGTGCCTGAATCTCCTGCTGCTTCACTTCAATCACTTCTGCTTGTTGCTCACGTGTGCGGATGTTAAAAAGCGTTTCATATTCCGCCTGAAGTTGCATCTGTTCGTCTGTGGCGATACTGTCTTTCAGGTCATTGAGCCGTTCAAGCCACTGTAACGCCAATTCAGTGTTGCCGGATTTTTTATACACGTCGTACAACTTTCTATAAGACTCTTCCTGAAACCCCTGAAAACCGCGTTCTTCAGCTATTGCCTGGGCCTGTGCATACCAACGAGCGGCAGTTCCATAATTTTCTTTGTCTGATGCCAGATCACCAAGACTAGTCGCGCTGTTATATTGGCCTTCCACACTTCCGAGTTCACGGCTCTGCTCAAGTGTATAAAGAAAAATTTCTTCTGCCCGGACCACATCTCCCCTTCGGGCTTCCATTGTTCCCATGTTAAATATAACCCTTACTTCCGATAACTTGTCGCCCCACTGCTGGGTAAGATCAAGAGCCCTGCTGAAGTACTCCTCGGCCTGTTCATATTCACCAATTCCTGAATAAAGATTTCCTTTGTTTACATATACTCTTCGCAGATTAACCTGATTGTCTGTAGCCCGGCTCATCTCTTCTGCCTTATCCAGGTAGAATCTTGACTGGTCATAATCCTCCATCTCATTGAAAAGATTGCCAATATTATTTGCCGTTATGGCAATTAATACTGAGTCCTTCTCTTGTTCTGCGTACACAAGCGCATCATAATAATTTTTCATCGCTTCAACCTCATCTCCCATTGATGAGAACAGGGAGGCAAGATTCATCCTCATCCCGGCGGCTTGATCAGCACGCCCCAGGGAGTCGGCTATGGTTATTGCATCTTCAAATTTTTTGGATGAAAGCATGAGCTGACCTGACATTTGCAGTGCCACCGCCTGCAGGTTGTACTGTGAGTTTCTGGTTCCAGGCGGAACATCAAGTAAATCGGCCTGATCAAGCATGATCAAAGCCGAGTCGGGCTCTTCCTGGCTGAGGTATAGAGAACTGAAACCTACGAGCGTCTCGAACTGAGCGGAATCTCTCTCCGCTTTCTCAAGTCGATCGGTCACTTGAAATGCAAGCAGAAACCACTCTCTTGCTTCTTCAAATTCTCCTCGATCTACCAGACCCTCGGCAAGCTCGTTTATCGCCTCCACGGTTTCATACTCGGCAATAGCCGGATTGATTGCAGAACGTAGACTATCCAGATCAGACTGCTGAGCATACAGGGCATCTGCAAAGAGAAAAGAGAAAAGTAAAATGTGGAGGCTGAGCAATGGCCGCATTGGTAATCCGGATGATTAAATATTACATACTTCTAATATAGTGCTAAAATCTGAATTGTAAACAAGTTTAGGAATTTCGAATTCGCTGAATACTCACTGCTGTTAGGTTCACCTTAATTCAAAAAATATCAAGTTCATACGCAATTAAAAGATTGCAAAATCACTCAAAATTTCATCTGATTCACAAAGTGGCCCGTTTTAATCAGGTTCATCATTCACGCCATTATAGTAAAATGACGGGTTGTTTTCCTGAACATCCCGCTCTCTTTCAATTCGTTTCAGATACATGTGCTCTACATCCTCGAGTGTATCTGCATCATCAGGCGACAAGTCCCAACGTATTCTTTTGAACCGAGGCAGCCTCAGAGTATATCCCGCTTTAGTGCGGTTGTTAACCTGTATGTCATCAAATTCAAGTTCAACCATAATACCGGGCAGTAAACCCAATGTAGGTCCGTATCGTTCTACCGTTAATTTCTTAATTTCACTATTCATTTTCCGCAGCTCATCGTCGGTATATCCACCATATGCCTTCCCGATAGGAATAAACTCCTCTTCATATCGGTCATCCTTTTTCACGGAAATACCCAATGTAAAGTCCGAATAGAACCCACCGCGTTTTCCGCTTCCGGCATGTGCATACATCATCACAGTATCGAGTGTACCTCCGGGCTTTTTCACCTTCAGCCAAGACTTACCGCGCTGACCATACTCATATTTACTGTCTCTTTTCTTAAGCATTAGCCCTTCATTTCCATGAGCAAGTGCCCGATCGAACCACTCATCAAGTTGCTCAAAGTTCTTTACAGAAAATTGATTCGTGATCGGCAGGTCATGTTGATTGGATAACTTTTTTAAACGATCCCGCCTCTCGTTCAGCGTAAGATCAAATACCGTGTTTTTCCCTTCAAACAGCAGATCATATGAAACAAAAAGCACAGGGTACTCATTTTTTATTTTCTTTGATGGCTTTTTGAGTCCCATGCGTTTTTGAAGTAGCTGAAACGGCTGAATCTTATCCTCTTTGAAAACACAAATCTCACCATCCAGAACCAGATCGGGAATCTCACGCTCTTCAAAAAATTCAACAATCTCTGGGAATGACCTCGTGATATCATTTAGATCTCTCGAATAAATTTCCACTCTGTTGCCGGAAACGTGAACCTGAGCACGCATCCCATCAAACTTTTCTTCCGCCACATATTCATCCAGATCTTTTACCGAACGGCTCTCGATTGGTGAGGCCAGCATGAACGACAGCGGGTGAAACAATCTAAATTTTGCATCCTCAAGACGCTGTTCCCTGGCAAGCACAGCTGTTTTCCCAATACTTCCTGTAATCATGTGTGCATAGCGAATTTCATCACGCTCATACCCGAATGCGCCGGCTACTGCAGCCGTCAGACTTTTTGTTTCAAAACCAATACGGAGCGACCCTTGCCCAAGCATACGGATCGAGTATTTGGCTTCCAGCGGCGTGATCCTGCTCCACATTTCCCTGAGAATTTCAGATTTATCTGCTCGGGATGAAACACCGAGAAGTTGATAAAAATATTCTTCCACCTCTTTCAGTGTCAGCCTTTCTGGATTGCGTTTAACCCGAGCTTCGGGAATATTTAAAAGCAGCTTTTCAATGGTTTCCGAATTACTACCGGTTGCCGTTCTGCAAGGCTTGAACACTTTATCGTAGTCGATTTCGCAAAATTCGGAGGCTGCCAACCCGGCCGTTCTGCTGCCCACAGAAGCTCTCTTCCCGCTGATATTAGAAAATGCCCCTTCCCCGATAAACTGTGCCGCCAGATTTAAGTCATCGGATGAATTGAGTGAGCTTAAATATTCAGCACAGATGTTAATTTTTGCATTCGAGCTGCGGGTCTGTCTGATTTGCTGAATTACAGTACATAAATCAAAAAATGCGGCTTCCATAGCACTACCCTTTCGACAGCAGATCTACAGTCAAGAGATCTGCAATTTTAAATCCTTCCGGTGTAAGCCGAAGAACATCCTCGTCCGGCATCAACATTCCCTTCTCTTTTTGATACGCCAACCATTCTTCCTGTTGCCGATTCAGTACGTACCCATACCTTTCTGCCAGCTCTTTCCGCGCAACACCCCATTTTGTTCTCAGGCCAAGCATCAACCGCTCTTCAGCCAGTGTGCCCAAATCCAGCAGCTCGCTTTTTTCCTTTGCAGAAACAGACTCTTTGTCCAGGTAGGATTTGATATCGGGCTTGTTTTCCCAGCGCCGGGCTTTATTACCTGACCACCAGAATGAATGAGCTGCGGGGCCCAGCCCGAGGTAGTTTTCATGCTTCCAGTAACTGCTGTTATGAATCGCTTCTTTCCCGGGTTTGGAATAATTGCTCACCTCATACCTGGAAATCCTATTGGCTTGAAGTTTGTCAGTCAAAAGATCAAAATGTTGAGATACTTTATCGTCGTCAGGCGGATCAATGCGGCCAAGTTCAACCTGCTTCCCCAAGCGGGTTTTCGGTTCAACCGTTAATGAATACGCTGATATGTGAGGAGGGTCAAAATCAAGCAACCGGCTAATGTCTTCCTCCAGCATTTCAGTAGTCTGACCGGGGTTGCCATATATCAGGTCTGCCGTAAATGTTGGGAAACCCGCTGTGTGTAGATGTTCAAGAGCTTGAAGTGCTTCACGGCTTGAGTGAGCCCGGTGCATAAATTTCAGGAGATTTTCATCAAAAGATTGAATACCCATACTTGCGCGATTTACACCCAGTTCCAGCAAACTTCTAAGATATTCAGGTGTTACGTCATCCGGATTCATCTCCATCGTCACCTCTCCGGCATCAAGCCGAAATGTTTCATTTAACGCCTGAAATATCTTTCGAAGATGATCAACTGAAAGCTGAGAGGGAGTACCTCCGCCAATATAAATAGTTTCTACCGGTTCAACTGAAAATTCCGAATCTCGAAATGATCGGATCTCTTGAATGAGTGATTTTGTAAATGGCTCAACTAATTTTTTTTGAGTCACAAAATAGAAATCGCAATAACTGCAAGCCTGTTTACAAAACGGAATATGAATATAAATTCCGGCCATTGTGCGGTTTCCTGAATTGAATGGCACACTGCTTTAAAAAAGCAGCATGCCTGAATGATGCTTACTGCTTGGGTGTGTAGAATGGATTTGAATCGTATGTGTCCACCTGCCGGTATGTACGCTGGTATTTCACATAGTTGTGTGCAGATTCGCGAATGGATTCAATCTCCTCATCGGTAAGTTTGCGATGCTTCTTGGCTGGTGACCCCATGTACATAAATCCGGATTCGAGGACTTTCCCCGGAGGGACCAGAGTGCCGGCGGCCACAATTACATCACTCTCAATCACGGCTTCATCCAGGATGGTAGCATGAATACCAATCAGCACCCGATCGTGAACAGTGCACCCATGTACCATCGCGTTGTGGCCAATTGTCACATCGTTACCAATTTTTGTGGGGCCTGTCTGATTCATCACATGAATCGAGGCATTATCCTGAATATTGGTTCGCTCACCAATCTCAATCCAGTTCACGTCGCCTCTTATGGTTGCATTAAACCAAACAGAACTATCTTTTCCAAGAGTTACGTCCCCGATAAGATCCGCACTCGGTGCTACGAATACGGATTCATCAAATTGGGGAGATTTATCTAAAAACTGGTAAACCATTTTCTAAGAACGGTACATATAGAGTTCAACCATAGACTTAAACTGGTCGTAGCTCTGTGGATTTTGTCGCAGCCTCTGGCCGTTTATAAAAAACGTTGGTGTAGCGTTAACCTGGCGACGAATACCTTCCTCGCGCTGACTTTCCACACGCTGACGAATCTCGTCAGATGTCAAGTCCTCTTCAAACTGCTCCATATCCAAACCGATCTCTTCTGCAAAATCAGTGAAATATCCTTCAGCACCGCCTTCCGACCAAGCTTCCTGATACTCAAAAATCAGATCGTGCATCTCTTCGTATTTACCCTGCTCTCGCGCTGCCTCTGCAGATCTTGCAGCGAGTTCTGCGAATTGGTGTCCGCTCAATGGAAAGTGTCGATATTCAAACTCAATCATATCGCCGTACTCACGCTTCAGTTCCTCCTGTACCGGAATATATGCTTTACAAGCAGGGCACTGATAATCACTGTACTTCAAAATATGAACTTTCTGAGGCTCACCTCGCTCTGCAGTTTCATTACTGTTAGAATCGCCGCTTAAGCCGTAATAGAGAACGCCACCGGCAATAACAACGAATGCAATCAAGCCTATAATCTGTATATTTTTCTTACTCATAATAGATTTTGTGAAGGATGTATTTGTTAATCGGGGTTATCAACGTTGAATATAAGAAGAGATTACCGAGTGAACCTGATTTTTTAACCCTGAGCACTCTGAAGTTTTGACTTGTAGGCCATCGCATAAATTTTCATCTGTTTAATCATAGATGCTAATCCGTTTGACCGGGTGGGTGACAGATGTTCCTGCATGCCAATTTTCTTGATAAAATCTGGGTTGTGAGTCAGTATATCATCCGGCTTCTCTCCAGAGTAAAATCTTACCATCAATGCAACCAAGCCTTTGGTAATTGCCGCGTCACTGTCTGCATGGAAAATCACCTTGTCGTCATCCAGCTCGGTATGCAGCCAAACCTGAGATTGGCAACCCCGCACGAGGTTATCATCTGTTTTGTACTTGTCATGAAGAGGATCCAGTTTCTGGCCAAGCTTAATGATATACTTATATCTTTCGGGCCAGTCACCCAATGCCTTAAATTCACGAACAATCCGATCCTGCTTTTCTTCTAAAGTCATGACTTCAATTTTTCTTTGAAGTTACAAAATATGTAAAGAAAGAACGGAATCGATTCTGAATTATTAAGACTTGTATTCTGATGAGATTTCAGTAGACGTGGCCCCTTTGATAGCCTCAACAGCAGTTCTGTCGGCATCCCACTCAGGTTTTGCATAATCGATAACCTCAACATAACCACCTTCCTTAGAGCGAATACGAAACTGTTCTGTGTTTGGCTTACCATCCATCACGGTTTCCAGATGGTGATGAAGTTTTTCGAGATCATCTTCATGAACCAGATCCTCGATACTCATTGTAACGGCTTCATCAGCGGTGATACCGGTAATCTTGCTAAAACTCTCTGATACGTATTCAAACAAGTATGCATCACTATCGTGCGGAACCAACTTGTAATTGAAATCTTTATCTTGTTCAAATACCCGGTTAAAGTCTGCATTTCTCTTAGAAAGCATAGCCATTATGCGCTTCTGAAGCGACTTGTTCTCAAAAGCCATACGTACAATTTGTTGACCCTGTACATTCAGAAGGCGTGCATTAACTTTCACCTCAACCGGATCACCCTTCTTGTTTTTAATAACCAATTCGTAGGTTCTGTTATCAAAATCGCTCGGCTTAAATGCATCAAATCTGTGCTTGAAAGACTCAATCAATTCATCTTCGAGAATCTCCCAGATTTTATGCTTTTTCAACTCTTCGTCATCAAAGCCTGTCAAATCACGAAATGCTTTATTTGATGTGGTGATATTTCCCTGTTCATCAACATCAATCAGGGTTTTCTTACTCTCTTCGCGAAGCTTATCAAACTCCATTTCTGAATCGACTACTTTCTTCTCAGATCGTTTACGCTCGGTTATATCATGCTGATAAGAAACCCAATGCGTAATTTCTCCTTTTTCATTTGTCAGTGGGTGAATATCCCATTGATTAATAAATTCTGTGCCATCTTTACGATAGTTTACCGTATGGCCAAAAAATGCCTTTCCTTCCTTGAGGCGCTCTTTCAGTTTATCGAGTACAGCACGATCGGTTTTGTCACCCTGCAGGATACGAGGAGTTTTGCCAAGCACTTCATCCCGGGTATAGCCGGTCATTTTCGTAAACCCTTCATTTACATACACAATTTGAGGGCCCGGCTCTTCCAAATTGAGATCCGTAATAAGAATAGAATCGTAATCACTGCTGATGGCTCGTTCGAGCAAATTAAGATGATTTTTTACCCTGTCTCTCTCTTCGGAAATCTCGCCGATAATATTTTTCAGCTCTTCAAATGATTTTTCGTCTTTGGCGAGAGATTTTATTTTCTGTTCTAAATTATCCATTTGGCTGTACTGATTTTTTACAAATTCTATTCATTAAAGTAAATAAAGATACATTTCGTTCAGAATTTACTTTGCAACATTGAGCCTTAACGATAATGCCATTCCCATTCATTCCATTTATTTTGATCTTTTTTAGTAATCTTACAATTCATCATTTTTTTCGGGCTTTGATAAACCCAGAACCGCGATCATATTAACCTGAAATCAAACTTCTTTCAGGTATTTGCAAAAAAAGACTGCGACAGTATAACACTCCGCAGTCTTTAAATCACTCTTTTGATTTTTTCTAACCTTCTTTCAGGATAATCTTGGCAATTGTCTGCAGCTGCATATTGGATGTGCCCTCATATATTTTTCCGATTTTAGAATCCCGGTAATATTTCTCAACCGGATACTCTTTTACATAGCCGTACCCACCATACAGGTCGACAGCCATGGAGCTGACTTTTTCGGCCACTTCAGAACTATAATATTTTGCCATAGCAGCCTCTTTCAGAAATGGCAGCCCAGCCTCTTTCAGTCGGGCTGCATTGTAAACCAGAAGACGTGCCATCTCAAGCTGAGTTGCCATTTCAGAAAGCTGGAACTGAACTCCTTGAAAATCGGCAATTGCTTTTCCGAACTGCTTGCGTTCTTTTGTATAAGCAATGGCTGCGTCAAATGCTCCCTGGGCAATTCCGATCATTTGTGCACCAATACCGATTCGTCCTTCGTTCAGGGTTTCAATTGCCACTTTGTACCCTTTCCCAATTTCACCGAGAACATTTTCTTTTGGAACACGAACATCTTCCAGGAGAATTTCACAGGTTGAGCTTGCACGGATACCGAGTTTATTCTCTTTCTTCGATACTGAGAAACCTTCCATGTCTCGCTCCACAATAAATGCGGTAATGCCCTTATATCCTGCAGATGGATCAACGGTAGCAAAAACCAAAAAGATATCAGCCTCATTTGCATTGGTAATCCATAGCTTTGTTCCGTTCAGTACATAGTGATCTCCATCTTCCTTTGCAGCACATTTAAGCGCAAATGCATCACTTCCGGAACCTGCTTCAGAAAGGCAGTAAGCTCCCACTTTTTCTGTAGCCAGCAGCGGCAGATACTTTTTCTTTACATCATCAGAACCCCAGTTTAAAAATGCATTATTCACCAAGGTATTCTGAACATCCATAAATACGCCCACTGAAGCATCAACCCGAGAGATCTGCTCAATAGCAACTATACTCATAAAAAATGAACCGCCGCCGCCCTGGTACTCCTCAGGAATTTCAATACCCATAAAACCCATATCAAAAAACTGCTTGATAAGGTCTTTATCGAGCTTGGCAGCCTCGTCCATTTCGTGAACTTTTGGCTTTATCATAGTATCTGCAAATTCAGCTGCAGCATCTCTCAGCATCTGCTCATCTTCTGTTAATTGTGTGAGCGGAGAAATTTTTCCTGTTTCGGTCATAATCGAACCTTTTTTTGTTTTACGGTAAATTTTTTTCGGTGTAAATATAGCAGTTTGTAAGCGCTTTTCCGTACCCAATTTCGGTTTCAGTTAGCGAAACAGTGCATGGCTCGCTATTTTACAACTAAACGCAAATCAGAATAAAACAGATTGCAGTGAATAAGCAAGAAAAAAGAGATCTATTTTCAGATTTTGAACCCGTTGACAGAAAACAATGGGAGGAGCAGATCAAGAAAGATCTGAAGGGAGCCGATTACAAAAAAACATTGCAATGGAACACACTCGAAGGACTGAATATCCTTCCGTTTTATATGTCGGAAGATATTGACCCAACTCAGTTGGTCTCCATTTCTTCACTCAGAGAAGCAAAATCTGAAGAGTGGGAACGTTGCGAGCCCATAACAGCCCACTCACCACGGGATGCTAACGCTCAGATCAAAGATGCTGTCAATGGTGGGGCTAACGCATTTAGTATTCACAGCGATATCTCATACAGTGACGGAGAGATTGGTGGAAATATGATGGGAACCCAGATTCAGTCGCAATCCGATTTCAATAAATTGTTTAATGGCGTTGACTTAAGTGACAAAACCTTGCTGTTTGATAGCGGCATGAATACGCCTGCAGTCCAGGCTATGCTGACAAATTTAGATACTCAACCGAATAAGTCACTCTTTGCTTTCGACCCGTTCACATACGCTGCCCGGCATGGCAGAGAACCAATTGCTGCCGAAAAGCTGGACTCCATGATTAATCAGGTACAGTCAGCAACTTTCGGCAAATCTCTTTTAGCAGACGGTGTTTTCTACCACCACAGCGGCGCCACGATTGTACAGGAGCTTGGAATTGCTCTTTCTATTGCAAGTGAATATCTCGCACGGTCAAATTCCGACCGTCTTACCGATACAGCTTCATCCATTTTTTTCCGATTGAGTTCAGGTCCTCTCTATTTTCCGGAAATTGCTAAATTCAGGGCATTGAGAATTCTTTGGGCCAACCTGCTCAGCGGTTATGATCTTGATTCAGAAATTCAAGCTTTCATTCACACTGAAACATCACTTCAAAACCAGACCGTTGCCGATCCTCAGAACAATATCCTGAGAGCCACAACCGAAGCAATGGCCGCTATTGTGGGAGGCACCGATTCTCTGTTGATTCACACTCACGATAAACTCTTTAACGAACAGAACTCCTTTTCGTCCAGAATAGCCCGCAATATCCATCACATTATCGGTGAAGAGTCACATCTGGGAGATGTTGCTGATCCAGCCTCCGGCTCCTACTACATTGAAGAACTGACGAATCAAACCGCTGATGAGGCTTGGGAGTTTTTTAAGTTGATCGAAACGCAGGGGGGCTTTCTGAAGGCGCTCAAAAATCGTGTTATTCAGCTTAAGATCAATGAATCCAAATCTAAAAAATTAGAAGCGTATGCCACAAGGAAGCGAACGCTGGTCGGGACCAATAACTATCCGGCACCGGACGACAGTTTGCCTGAATCGGTAATTCCGGGACCTTACACAGATGCACTGGGAAATTCAGGAAACTCTTTTGAAGTGAATTCAGACCGGTTGATCACATCAATGGCTGAAGCTTTCAAAAACGGTGCCTTTGTCGGTGACCTGTATCAATCTTACCTCTCCCCTCAAAAAGTTCTCTATACATCTCTTGAATCGTTTCGAGCCGGAGAGATTTTTGAAGAGATTCGTAGGCGAACAGAAGATGTTAAACGAAAACCGGTCGTTCAGCTGATACCCACCGGCAACACAAAGTGGAGAAAACTACGGGAATCATTCGCTCAAAACCTGTTTGGTTGTGCAGGGTTTGAGATCAAAACATCAAACGGCTATGACTCCATAGAAACGGCTGCAAAGGAATTGACGGACGAACCGGGAGACATCTATGTTCTCTGTAGCTCAGATGCAGATTATCCCGATTTAATCGGTTCATTTTCAAAACATTTTTCAAATAAGGGGATTCTGGTTCTTGCAGGTAAACCCGGAGATCATACCGATGAGTATCAAAAAGCAGGAATAGGCCATTTTATTTATTCCGGTCAGAACATTCCCGAATTCCTCAAATCCATTCAGGATGAACTTGAACATTCAAAACAGTCATCATGAGACCCGATTTTTCAAATATTGAATTAGCTAAAAACATCCTTCCGGAAAAATCTTCTCAGGAAAGTTCTACAGCATGGAAGACTCCTGAGAAAATCGAACTCAAAAAATCTTACTCAAAGGATGATTTGGCAGGTTTAACACATCTCGACTTTGCCGCCGGAATCCCCCCTTATCTCCGCGGTCCTTACTCCACAATGTATGCTGTTCGTCCATGGACCATCCGGCAATACTCGGGCTTCTCAACCGCGGAAGAGTCCAATGCATTCTACCGGAGAAATCTGGCAGCCGGACAAAAAGGCCTCTCTATCGCTTTTGATTTAGCCACGCATCGCGGTTATGATTCAGACCACCCAAGGGTATCCGGTGACGTCGGGAAGGCCGGTGTAGCGATCGACTCGATCCTGGATATGAAAATTCTTTTTGATCAGATACCGCTGGACGAAATGTCTGTCTCAATGACGATGAACGGAGCTGTAATTCCGGTAATGGCATTTTACATTGTGGCTGCAGAAGAGCAGGGTGTGCCACGTGAGAAATTGAGTGGTACCATTCAGAACGATATCCTGAAGGAGTTCATGGTGCGCAACACCTATATCTACCCGCCGGAGCCTTCGATGCGGATTGTGGGGGATATTTTTGAATACACATCCAGTCACATGCCAAAATTCAATTCCATCAGTGTGAGCGGTTACCATATGCACGAGGCCGGAGCCACCGCCGATCTTGAACTCGCCTACACCCTGGCCGATGCATTGGAATACGTGAGAGCCGGAATCAAAAACGGTCTTGATGTGGACAAATTCGCACCCCGGATTTCATTTTTCTGGGGCATCGGGATGAACCATTTTATGGAGATCGCCAAAATGAGAGCCGGCCGTTTGCTCTGGGCAAAACTGATGATGCAGTTCAATCCCAAAAACCCAAAATCACTTTCACTGAGAACGCATTCTCAGACATCCGGGTACAGTCTAACTGAGCAGGATCCGTTTAACAATGTGGCCCGTACAACCATTGAAGCCCTTGCAGCTGCTTTGGGTCACACCCAATCGCTTCATACCAATGCGCTTGACGAGGCCATTGCTCTTCCAACAGATTTTTCAGCACGGATCGCAAGAAATACGCAGCTCTACTTACAGGAAGAGACCGGAATTACGCACGCTATCGACCCATGGGCCGGATCCTACTATGTTGAAACACTTACAGACAAGTTAGTTAAGAAAGCTCTCGATTTGATCGATGAAGTTGAAGAGCTTGGCGGAATGGCCAAGGCGATAGAGGCCGGTGTACCAAAAATGAGAATTGAGGAAGCTGCCGCCCGAAAACAGGCTCGGATCGACAGCGGAAAAGAGACTATTGTGGGCGTGAATAAATACCGGTTGGCTAAAGAAGAGCCCATAGATATATTGGAGGTGGATAATGAAGAAGTTCGCAGATCGCAGATCGAGCGGTTGAAGAAGCTCAGAGAAAACCGGGATGAAGAAGCGGTTAAGCAGACCCTCGAGGCACTTACCAAATGTGCAGAAACAGGGGAAGGCAATTTGCTTGAATTAGCCGTCGATGCAGCCAGAAAGCGTGCATCTCTGGGTGAAATCTCCGACGCCATGGAGAAAATATTTGGACGATATCAGGCAACTATTAAATCAATATCAGGCGTGTATTCATCAGAAATTGACAACAACGAGGAGTTTAAAAAAGCCCAGCAGTTAGCCGACCAGTTTGAAAAGCAGGAAGGCCGGCGTCCACGGATTATGGTTGCCAAAATGGGACAGGACGGCCACGACCGCGGAGCAAAAGTGATCTCTACCAGTTTTGCCGATCTCGGCTTTGATGTGGATATCGGGCCGCTCTTTCAAACACCTGAAGAAGCTGCCCGACAGGCCGTGGAAAATGATGTACATATTCTCGGAGTTTCAAGCCTGGCAGCCGGTCATAAATCACTTGTTCCTAAAGTGATGGAAGAGCTCAAGAAGCTGGGACGGGAAGATATTATGGTTATTGTAGGCGGAGTGATCCCAAATCAGGACTATAAATTCCTTTACGATCACGGAGTGGCAGCAGTTTTCGGCCCCGGAACTGTGATCCCTGAGGCCGCACAGAAAATTTTGAAAATCTTGATGCGGAATGAATAATTCTGACATATTAACGATTAATTACCATCGTGATCTTTGTGAATCGCTTTGTGGTAAAACCTCCACTCGCGGGAGTAGTTCTTAAACTACAATTTAAACCACAAAGAGCACTATGTCTTGCACAAAGCGTCACTAAGGGGGTAGTTATATGACAGAAAATGAAATTTCTAAAGTTGTATTAGATTGTGCGTTTAAGGTTCACAACCAATTAGGCCCCGGCTTATTAGAGTCTGCTTATCAGGAATGTCTTCATTATGAAATATCAAAAACAGGACTGGATGTTCTCAAAGAAGTTCCACTACCCTTGGTTTATGAGGAAGTTCATCTGGAAGTTGGATACAGAATTGATTTATTAGTTGAAAACAAATTCATAGTAGAAATTAAATCCGTTGATTCTTTATCCGATGTCCATTTAGCACAAGTTTTGACATATCTGAAACTGAGTAATGTTAAACTCGGTTTCTTGTTAAACTTTAATGTCTCTAAGTTAAAATCTGGCATAAAAAGAGTAATTAACGGTCAAATAGCTTCGTGAACTTTGTGAATTTCATTGTGTCACTTTGTGGTTGAAGCCCTCCCCTCGAGGGGAGATTTCTTATGACAAATTCCAGAAGTAAATCACTTTCAATTAATAAAGGTTCAGATGTGAACGACTCCATCAACCCGAATTATCAATCAAAAAGAATAGCTTCCAAATCCCTGAAAGAATACGTTGACGGTATTTTAAAAGGCGACCGTACCACGCTTTCGCAGGCTATTACGCTCATTGAAAGCTCAAAAGATGAGTACAGGGAGTTGGGACAGCAAGTTTTAGAAGAGTGTATGCCTGAAACGGGAAACTCAGTCAGAATTGGGATTACCGGTGTGCCGGGCGTCGGTAAAAGTACCTTCATTGAAGCGATGGGGCAGCATATTCTTCAGCAAAACAGAAAGCTGGCCGTACTCGCCATTGACCCGAGCAGCAGCCGGTCCAAAGGGAGTATTCTGGGTGACAAAACACGCATGCAGAATTTGTCAAACCATGACAATGCTTTTATCAGGCCCTCCCCCACATCGGGCACATTGGGCGGAGTGGCTCAACGTACCAGAGAAACACTATTGTTGTGCGAGGCAGCCGGATTCAACACAATTTTCATCGAAACAGTGGGGGTTGGTCAATCCGAAACAACCGTACACTCCATGGTCGATTTTTTTCTATTGTTGATGCTCCCCGGTGCAGGCGATGAACTTCAGGGCATCAAGCGGGGAGTGATGGAAATGGCTGACTTGATTGCGATTAATAAAGCTGAAGATGAAACCAACCAAATGGCGCAGCGGGCAAAAAAGGAATATGAAAATGCGTTGGCTCTATTTCCACCCACAGAATCAGGATGGAAACCCAAAGTAACAACTTGTTCTGCTCTGAAAAACGTTGGGATTACCGAAATCTGGGATGAAATTCAGAGTTATTTATGGCTAACGCGTGATAATGGCTACTTCGACCTCAGAAGAAAAGAACAGGCGGCATTCTGGATGCATGAAACCATTCATCAACAGCTAAAGAGAAAATTCTACTCTCACCCAAAAGTCAGCGCCAAGCTGCAGGAATTGGAAGACGATGTTAAGAGTGGAAAAATAAGCTCATTCAAAGCTGCCGGCGAATTGATGAAGCTTTTCCGGCAAAGAGATTAATTCATCTCAAGTTCTGCTTTATTAGAACTAAAACCCATTTCTCCCTCTTTCTCTTCACCGAGTGATTTCTCCATTTCCGATCTCAGTTTTTGAATAGACAGACCACTTGTAAGGGCTCCGTTTTTAGCAACAGATATTCGGCCGGTCTCTTCAGACACTACAACCACAAATACATTATTGGTTTCACTGACGCCCACAGCAGCTCGGTGTCGGGTCCCAAAAACGGATGAAATATTCGGGTTTTGTGAAATGGGCAGGTAACAACTTGCAGCAACAATACGGTTATTTCGTATCACAACGGCCCCGTCATGCAAAGGAGTTTCTTTCTGAAAAATTGTTTGAAGAAGCTGTGCATTTACCCGTGCATCCAGTTTTACTCCCACATCCACTAGATCCTGCAGAGACGAACTGCGGGCAAATACAATCAGTGCCCCAGTTTTTGTCTGAGCCATAGTCTTTACAGCATCGATCACCTCTTCAATAACGGAATCGGCTCCCGACCTCCCGATAAATCTGTCGAAAGTAGTATTCTGCCCCAAACTGTAAAGAAGCTTACGAATTTCGGGTTGAAATATGATAAACACAGCCAGAACCCCCACGTCCAGAATGCTGCGCAGTATGAAGTTCAATGTCGAAAAACCAAGTAAGCTCACCGCGCCGTTTAAAACAATCACGAACAACAGTCCAAACGCTGCCTGTATAGCAAACGTACCCCGAATCCACCTGTATAGATAGTAAAGCACCAGTGCTATCACCAGCGTCTCAAGAAGGTCTTTAAGACCAAACTCTAAAAATCCTATCGGAATCACGGTTTTTTCTTTTGGGGGTTGCCATTAATGTTTTCCTGATTGATCGCATCAAAAACCTGGATGGAATCCCATGCCTCCTGTACATCATGAACACGAATAATTCGTGCACCGTTAATCAAACTATGATAATGCACTGCAATAGTTCCGGCAAGGCGTCCATCCGCCGGGCGATCTTTTAATATCTCACCAAGCATTGATTTACGGGATGCACCCATCATAACAGGGTAGCCAAATTTTGTGAATTTATGAAGCTTTGAAATGATTTGCAGGTTATGCTCCAGCTTTTTCCCGAAACCGATGCCGGGATCAACCACAATCCCCTTCACCCCGGCATTTTCAAGAACCTTAATTTTCTTCTGCAGATACAACAGAATGTCATTTACGGCATCCTCGTACTGGGGATTAACCTGCATAGTTTTGGGATCTCCCTGCGTATGCATCAATACGTAAGCCGCATCAAATTTCGCACAAAGTTCGGTAAATCGAGGCTCTTTTTGTAAACCGCTCACATCATTGATGATATGGGCACCCAATTCAAGAGCCGGCCGGGCAACCTCAAATTTTGTAGTATCAACTGAAAAGAGAAGGTCAGGAAACCGAGGCAAGGCAGCTTCCAGAACCGGGAGAACTCTCTGAGCCTCTTGCTCCTGGGTAACCGGATCTGAACCCGGACGGGTGGACTCACCCCCTACATCAATGATGGCAGCACCTTGATCTGCCATTTCACCAATCCGATCCATAGCTGCCTGAAGGTTATTGTATTCCCCTCCATCGGAAAAAGAGTCGGGTGTAACGTTGAGAATCCCCATCACTTTAGGTGTACTCAAATCAAGTACTTTACCTTTAACGGTTAAATTAGGGTAGGAATTCTCAGATATACTCAATGGCAAAAAAGTGTTTTAAATAGACCGGAATAGCACTGTACTAATCCCACTCTTCCTGAATTAAATCGAGCTTATTCTCTTTTTCAGCCCAATCGTCTGCATCAGGTAGAGCATCCTTCGTTTCATTGATAATACGATCTTCCCAGTTATCGGCAAGCCGCTCATTCAGTTCAATATAATGCTCCCACTCTTCCGGTACTTCGTCGTCAGGATAGATTGCCTCCACCGGGCACTCAGATACACAGGCGTCACAATCGATACACTCCAGTGGATCAATCACCAAAAAGTTTGGGCCTTCACGAAATGCATCCACGGGGCAAACCGCAGCGCAGTTCGTATATTTACAGTTAACACATGGTTCGGTTACAACGTATGCCATTTTATCTGTCTAAATATTGTTTGGGGTTCTCCAAATTGACTCAATTGCATATGGTATTCTAATTTAGATTTAGATGCAATCCAAAATAGTTTTACTCCATATCAAGGTTTTAGAAATTTCTGAACTTCATTCAGGCTTCCATCGTTCTCTGTCGGTTCAATTTGAAGCAGATATGCCATCAGCTCATACATGTGAACAGACTCAACAGGCCCCTCTTTTGCATTCACCTTAAATGCCGGGCCTTTTGCAGCAAAGAAGGTGTGCATATCCGGTTCCTGATTATCAAACCCGTGCATGCCGGGAACAACTCCACGCTCCTCAAAGTTATCTCTGCTCGTAATTGTGTACTGGTTATCGGCTATCATGATGATCTCCGGAATCCTGTAGTGATCAGAAAAATAGAATCGCTCAGGTAACTCGTCCCGCAGATACACCCTATAGTTTTCCTCATTCTCTTTCAAAGCCTGATATACTTCTTCTGTTTTATATTTATCCGGACGAATCATGGCAACAGGCGACCAATCCACCATATCTACATCATCCAGGTTTATAATCTCATCCAGAATGATCACTTTATCTTCCGAGAGCTCCGACATCCCGTGATCTGAAACCAGCAAAACATTGATATTGTCGGACAATCCAACCTCGTTCAGTTTCTCCATAAAATAGCCTAGCAGCCCGTCCATTTCTTTTACGGCTTCATCCACCTCGGGAGCATCAGGGCCGTAGCTGTGACCACGGCTGTCAACGAAGCTGAAATAGAGGGTTCCAAAGTCAGCCTGTACGTCACCTGACGGATCAAACCAGGCCGCAATGCTGTCGATTCGGGTGCTGTCAGGAATCGATCCGTCGTAGTCGACCCACTTGGTGGACTGTAATCCATCAAATGTTGCCTCGGAACCCGGCCAGAAAAAGTTAACCGACGTCTTCCCTTGTTTCTCGGCTGTTACCCAGATCGGTTCACCGCCCCACCATCTCTCATCGTGCTGGCCATCGGGAGCGCCATAGCTGAAACGCTCGTCCATCTTGTAATCATAGAAACTGTTGGAAATAATTCCGTGGTTTTCAACATACAGCCCGGTAGCCAGGCTCCAGTGATTCGGAAACGTCTTGGTTGGAAAAACCGGAATCATATACTCCGCCTGAACTCCCTCTGATAGAAACCGGTCAAAATTGGGTGTTTCATTTCGATCCAGATATTCATTCATAAATCCGTCTATCGAAATCATCAGTACGGGAGCCGGCTCGTCTGCAGGTTGCTCATTTTGAACATTCGAACATGAAACAAAACCGATAAGAATAAATGAAAGTGCGAGGTAGCTAAATAAGTTTCTAAACTGCATTGTGCTGTTTTAATTAAACGTGATTTCGATATAAAATAAATGCAAAGCCATGGTAAAAGTCCCCCTCCTTTTTCAAGGAGGGGAGAATTATATTCATGATTCTTATGTCGAACTCACGTTAATTTAAGATTACTCTTCTAAGATATGAATTAATGAATCAAGACTCCCGTCGTTTGGCGCAGGATCGAGATTTAATAAGTGAGCCATCACTTCATACAAATGGATATTTTGAAACCCTTCGATTTGGTATCCTTTTTTGAATGAAGGACCGTTCGCCAGAAAGAAACTCTGCATTTCTGCATGTTCATTGTCATAGCCATGAGCTCCACCCGTTATCCCATTTCGTTCGAAACGTTCTGATGTTGTAATACTATACCCAAGGTCTGCTATCAAAATGATTTCCGGCACACGGTGATGGTTTTTAAACCGCAATCTCTCCGGTAAATCCTCCTTTTTATAGACCCGGTAGTTTCTTTCATCGGCTTTCAGTTTTTCGAAAATTTCATCTGCATTACTCTCATCCTTAGGATTGATCATCGCCACAGGATTCCAGTCAACCACATTCACCTGATTCAGGTTGATGATCTGATCCAGTAGAATGACACGTTCATCAGACACTTCTGCCATTCCGTGATCCGATACAATCATGATATTCAGATTCTCTCTTTGCCCGGTTCTATCGAGCTCTGAAATTAAATATCCAATCTGATCATCCACTTCCTTAACCGCGGCCGCCGTGGAATCTGATTCCGGGCCGTACCGGTGTCCGTACGTGTCCACTTTACTGAAATAGAGGGTCATGAATGAAGGTGATTGATCCGGTTCCATCGTCATCCAATGAATCACAGAGTCAACTCGGGCACTATATGGATGGTCATCATCGTAAACGCTCCAGTAACTCGGGTGCTCTCCCCCTATAGGTGCTTCCGAGCCCGGCCAGAACATCGGTGCTGTTTTCAAACCCTGCTTTTCTGCAGTTACCCAGATTGGTTCCCCATCATACCATCGCGCATCTTGAACGGCATCCCTGTTGCCGAGGCTGTAAGAACCATCAATACTTTCATCCACCATATTGTTTGCAATCAGACCGCTGCTTTCTGTGTAGAGACCTGTTACGATGGAGTAGTGGTTCGGAAACGTTTTTGTAGGGAATACAGGAATCATGTAGTCGGCAAGTACTCCGGATTCTGCCAACCGGTCGAGATTTGGTGCGTCATAAAGTTCTTTGTAATCCGGATGAAACCCGTCGATGGAGACCAACAGCAGTTTGGGTTGTGGATTCTGTTCATTCTTTCCACAGGAAACTAAAAATATCGGAATGAGCGCAACAGTGAAGAGTTGTTTTAAAAGTGATATTCCTTTCATAGAACCTTTTTTAACAGATATAAAAAAAGGAGACCGAAACCGGCCTCCTTTTTCTTAAAATAGATTTTCAGCTAACTCTTAGAAATTGTACTTAACTGAAAATTGCATTTGCCATCTTGATCCGAAGTCGCTGACATTGAACTTGTTCTCGTCTTCTTGTTCAGCTGGATCGAAGAATACAACAGGTTTGTCGAGATCATCGGCGCCTAACCCAAGACCCGGGTTGTCATCGATGAAGTCCTGATCAACATACTGCCAGAAATCAACAGCCTGATGGTTGTTAAAGCTCACACCTTGACGCACACCCCACTCAGGGTTCAGGAAGTTCAGCACATTAATAACACTCGCGCTAAACTCAACAGATTGCCCACTAAATGTTTGGACCTGCTGTGTGATTTTGAAGTCGAGGAAGTTTGTCCACTCTTCACGTTCTGTGTTACGATCAACGTGTCCGCCTCTGTAGTCGTTCAGAGCATCTGTACCGGAAATAAATTCGTCGAACTCATTCCAGTTGTCACTCATCAGAACAACTTCATCCTGTGCATCCGGAACGTAAATCAGGTCGTTATCAAACCGTCCGTCTCCGTTAGCATCACCTCTGTAAATGTAGCTGTAAGGTGTTCCTGCACGGCCATCATAGATCAGGGAGAAAGTAGTGGATAATCTCTCCGCCCAATTCAGCCTGTAAGAAGCAATACCGAGAATTCTGTGACGTCTTTCAAAATCAGCAGTTCCAGCTTTTGCGTTATTCACATCCACGTTCTCATTATACTGCCAGTTTGAGATCGCACGGCTGGATGTACCGTTATTCACGTTGGTTGCACGATTGTATGTGTACGCCAGCTTGGTAAAGAGCCCGTTATTGAAACGTTTCTCTAACTCACCGGTAATGCTGTACTGGTAGCCTTCATCGGTATTTTGAAGCAGTATTGCATTGGTGAAATTCGGATCCAATCTGGAAGGTGTACCCGATGCATTTCCAAATTGAGAATTGAAATCGATATCACCATAAATCGGACGTCCGTAAGCGGATGTTCCTTCCTGAACCAGGTTAATATTGGAGAAGGTTACGTCATTAATCGCTTTGGAGTAAACCCCTTCAAGTGTACCACGAAACCCATATGGCAGTTCTTGGTCAACCGCAAGGTTTACTTTCAGTGATTGTGGGTACTTGAAGTCATCCGCAATCAAGTTGATTTCAGATGTATTAATTGGATCCAATTGACTACTGGTACTTGGTGTAGGCTGATTGTCAGGGTCCGGACTAAAAAATCCATCTCCTAGATAGTTTCTTTCGCTCACACGACCATAGTCAACACCCGTGTTGCTATACTGGTTGGAGATCCATACAAAAGGAGGTGTGCCTGAGAAGATTCCTGCACCACCGCGAATCTGCGTGGTTCTGGCTCCCTGGCTTGCATCCCAGTTAAATCCAACTCGTGGCGCCCAAAGGATATTTCCTGAAGCTACGTTGTCTGTTGAGTATCCTGGAAATGAAACCGGTACCTGAGGATTAAACGTTGGCTCATCAGGCAGAAACGGAACATCAATTCGCAACCCATATGTGAATTTGAAGTTGTTTGTAACAGACCACTTATCCTGTGCATAGAGTCCAAACTGCATTCCGGTAAAGTTAGCTGTCGGACTTCCATCTTCAAGCAGGTAACTGTGCGCATAATCAAATGGATTCCCATCTGCCAGGTCATCGATACTTCTGAAAGTATAGGTTCCGAATGCATCCTGAACAAAGAGGTTGTCAAACGTAAAGATCTGGTTGCTTGTACCGAATGTCAGTTCGTGATCACCTGAAATGTATGTGAAGTTGTTGGTAAGCTCAATCAGATCCTGGTCCAATCCATTCGCCTGTGAGAAACGCTCAACACCGGCATTGATTGACCCAAAGCCACTTCGATCGTCATCATACGGCAAACTAAGAGTTACACTTGGAAATCGCTGAGAAGGCACATCTCGTGAGTCACGAATTGCCGTGTAAACCACACGCGCTTCGTTAAACGCATTATCACTGATTCTGCTTGTCAGCTCCGCAACAATAGAGTTTTGCTTACTGTTGAAATCATACTGACGGTTGGAGAATGTGAATGAGCTTGTACCCCGACTGATTCCTCTGTCTGCTACAGCGTCTACATAGTTGTACCTGAAGCTCAACTTGTGATCCTGATTGATGTTCCAGTCAAGTTTAGCCAGGATTTTATCGTTATTAGTATCAGTATCCAATGGAGAGGTGTATGCACCGGGATCATAGTTATACTGATTCTCAAGGATATCAGCAATCTGATCAAACGTAGATGCATCGAAATTTACCTGGTTTGTGGCACCGCTGCCCAGAATACCACCGGTAATCGGGCTGGTTTCACGCTTAAACTCAGCGTTCACGAAGAAGAAGAGCTTATCTTCAATGACAGGACCGCCAACATTCAAACCAATGTAGCGCTCGGTAAAGTCAGGGTATTCGTTTGAAGTTTCACCGTCAATTTCATAATCGCCAACAAGATTCTGATTTCTTGTTTGAAAGTAAACGGATCCTGTATAATCATTTGTACCGCTTCGGGTAACTGCATTAACCTGTCCACCGGTGAAACCGTTGTTTGTCACTTCAAAAGGTGCAATATCTACATTAAATTCCGCAATCGCGTCAATACTCAATGGAGAACCAACTCCTGCCTGAGAACCCGGAGTTGCATCTCCTAGACCAAATACGTCATTCAGTGTAGCACCGTCAACAAGAATATTGTTGTAACGATCGTTCGCACCGCCAAAACTGTTTCCGCTGGTAACCTGTGGAGTCAAACGAGTAAAGTCACCCAAAGACCGGGCTATACTTGGCGTAGATGCAATATCATCACTTGAAATATTTGTTCGTGCACCGGTTCTGTCGGAGTTAAACACCCGATCTGCAACCGCAGTTACGGATATTTCACCCAGTTCTTGAGAACCCTCTTCCAGCTCGAAGTCCCTCGTAACCGTTTCACCCAGTTCAACCCGGTTAACCTCTTTAATCTGAGAATTAAAACCGATGAATGTAACGCGAACTTCGTATGGCCCACCTACACGCACGTTTCTGAGTGTATAGCGGCCGTCAGCACGAGTTGACGTACCATATTCTGTTCCGGTTGGCATATGCACGGCAACCACGTTGGCACCCGGCAACGGCTCACCCGTCACATCAGTAATTGTTCCTTCAATCGACCCGGATGTGGTACCCTGTGCATAGACAGAGAATGGCAGCACAAGCAGAGCGACGAATAGTAGTAAATATCGTTTCATAAGTTGCTATATATTTGCGTTAGCTTTTTTGATTTGAGGTATTAGTCAGAGAATATAAAAGCTGCATGTTAAGCCACTATTAAATTCGCCGAAAAGTTAAAGATTTTTCTTCTGGATTAGAACCTATTTCTTGAGATTATAACATTCTCAAAACCCCTTTGATATGCGCCTATTTTTTATTGATCTGCCTAATAGATTACACCACATTCATTAAGGGGATATCCACTTTTTGTAAAGGCCTACCAATGTATTTTGATCTGCCCCAAAATAGTATCCCAGCCAAATGCCGGTAAAAATTAATTGGAGCTTAATTACACCTACTTTTCTGTACTTTCTGGAAGATGTAATGATTGATCTGTAAGACAGGTAAAATTTTCCGTGTTTATGCAATCTCTTATATATCTCCTGATCCTCCATTACGATCAATTGCTCATCAAAACCACCTGCTTTTTCAAAGATGGTTTTCTTTACAAACAGACTTTGATCGCCGAACCGAACTCCAAGAAATCTAAACCTCGTAAACCAGCTATAGAATTTTAACAGCGGATGGTTCCAGTCAAATTGTAACCGGAAACATCCAAAATCAGCCCCGCTCTCTACGGCCTTTGATATTTCCCGATCAAATTCATCCGGCGGAATTGAATCTGCATGCAAAAAATAGATGATTTCACCGGTTGCTGTTTTAGCACCTTTGTTCATTTGACGGGCTCTGCCTTTTTCAGAGTGAATAACTTTAGCACCGATGCTCGAAGCAATACCCACTGTTTTATCCGTACTGCCTCCATCCGAAATGATGATCTCCCTCACCAAACCGGTTTGATGAGTTTCAATTTTCTTTAGTATTTGCTCAACCTGGTTCGCTTCATTCAGAACCGGTATTACCACACTTACCGAGGGCTTTGTAATACCTTTCATATACTCAACCGACTCTTTTTCAGATCTTCCGCCGTATCTATATCATTTAATATGGGGAGAAGTCGATACGAAACAGATCCAGCATTCAATCTTTTGACGGTTTCGACAAATACAGAATCGACACTCCATTTCATATTCAGAAATATTTCGGTTACCGGCCTTTTCAGGCCAATCAAGTAATAACCGCCATCAGCAGATGGACCAAGAACACAATCCGCTTCATCAAGTAACTGAAATGCCCTTTGAATGATAGACGGTGAAATATCCGGGCAATCACTCCCAATCAGCACAACCTTTTCATAGCCATCTGCAAAGCTTTCTTTAAATGCGCTGTCCATCCGTTCACCCAGATCCCCTTCAGACTGTACGGATTTTTTAAATAGCGCTCTTTCAAACTGATCAACTTTTTCTGTGTGGCCTGAATAACTGACCAGCCTATCGGTTTCCACTTTCCGCGCAGTATCTGCAGTTATCTTCAGCAGGTGATTGTATACTTCAAGAGCATTGGCCTTACCTATGGAAGCAGCCAGCCGGGTTTTAACATGTCCTTCTCTCCGGTTTTTGACAAAAATTATAAGCTGTTGGCGCTTTGCTTTGTTTTTCACTGGTTAAAATTCTTTTCTGTTTGTTTGAATGAAATAAAAAATGCTTCCATGAATAAACGAGGCCTTGAAAACCATTTAGTTTTACAAAGCCCTCTACCATTGCCTCTAAACACTTGTGGAACTTTTATTTACATTTTAAGTTTAATCTAACTGTATGTTCACTCAAATATATAGATCGAAAGTATAAACAGGGACAATAGCCTACTTTCAAATAAAAAACTCAATTCAATGGATAAGACAAAAATTATAATTCTTACGTTTGCACTCGCGCTTCTGCTTGGAGCCCTTTCAACAATAGAGGCTCAATCACGATACAGCAATACTGAAATAGGTGTTATTTTAGGGGAACCAACGGGTATCAGTTTAAAAAGCTGGCAGTCAGACACTAAAGCCATTGACGGTGCTGTAGCATGGTCATTCGGAGAAAACGGATCCGTTCATATGCACGCAGACTATTTATGGCACAACTGGCTGGATGCTGAGCAAGGCGGGCTTGCATTTTACTATGGTTTGGGAGCACGTGCCGTTTTTGCTGACGATTCGAAATTCGGGGCCAGAATACCGGTAGGACTTCAATACCTGTTCCCCGACACACGACTTTCAATGTTTTTTGAAGTAGCACCGACACTCAATTTAATTCCCGAGACAGATTTCGGTGTAAACGGCGGAATTGGAGTTCGCTTCTTCATTTAAACAGTATTAATTCAAAAAAAAGGCCGGCACATAATATGTGCCGGCCTTTTTTTAATACAAATTCAATCAGGATACGTTAATCCGTGCCCGGTTAAATACTTGCTGATCTTTCACGATTGGCATTCGAACTTCAGCCCCCTCTTTTGTCAATCCAATATTCTCAAACGGTGCATCCTGGTACTGCTTAAGGCGCCGGTCAAGCTTTCTCAGAGTTTCATCATTCGTATCCGGATCGTGATGGGTCATATACAAATTCTTAACGCCCGTAGGTTTCACTACCTCAATAACACGCTCCCAGGCCGAATGTCCCCACCCCTCGCGATCTTTATACTGCTGAAGATTATACTGTGCGTCGTGTATTAAAATGTCCGCATCTTTAATAAATTCCTGAAACTTCTCCACAAACCGGATTGGCGTAGTTTTCAGAGGCAGCTCATTATCCGGTGCATAAATAATGGTCCGCCCTCCGATTTTCACTTTATAAATAGCTGTTTTGGTAGAATGGTTTGCCACCAGGTACTCAATGGAATAGTGACCATAATCGGATACTTCCTCGGATTGTGTGACATACTCAATTGTAGCATCCAGCATATCCAGTGTAACCGGGAAAAATGTTTTTGTGAGATGGCCGGATAATATTTCCTGTGCTCCGCCCCGGTACTGCTCCGGAAGATGTATTGTAAACTTATTGCTCTTGTTATAGAATGGCTTGAAAAATGGAAACCCCTGAATATGATCCCAATGGGGGTGGGTAATAAAAATCCTGCCGTTCCATCCGCTTTCCGTTCTCCGTTCCAGGTGGTTACCCAGATTCCGGATACCTGTACCGCTGTCAAAAATCAACAGCTCATCCATTGCCGGAGCATCAACCTCGATGCAGCTAGTGTTCCCGCCATATTCAATGTTCTCAAAATTGGCACATGGAGTTGAGCCTCTGACGCCCCAGAAACGAATCCGGATAGAAGGTATCAGCAATTCCCGGGCGGTATTCAAAAGGGATTCTGTCTCCCGAACAACTTGATAGTGATTAAACTGAGATAGGGTTTTAATGCCGACATCATCTCTGGTTCCCAGATAGATGACCGGGACAAACCGTAGGCCCGGACACAGCTTTACGGTTCGTTCAAATTCAGAAGAATTGCCGTCCAGAAAATTTTTCTCAACAATCAGAACATCTGGCTGTCTGCCTGTAAGCAGCCGGCCGGCATCTTCCACGTTGTGGGTAAACTGCACATTCACATTCAATGGCTCAATCACTTCCCGGAGAGAAGATTCGGCTGTTTTAGCTGCCAGAATATGAGCGATATTTGAATGTTGATTTTTCAGAATGTAGCAAAGGTACGTGAGAACATAATCAAACTAGATGATATCAAAAGGTATCAGATAATTTGCAGAGCTACTATGAGTCTTTTTTAATCTGATCCACTTCTTTTTCCAGATCTGCAAGCTTATCCTCTTTCTTTTCCAGGTTATCTTCAGCCTTCTCGATTTTCTTCTTCACATCATCAAGCAAACTGCTGCCTCCACTCGAGGGCTTAAAATAACTTAAAGACTCCTTCATCTGCAGAACTTCACTGTTCAGCTTGCTAATCTCTTTTCTCAGTTTGCTGATTTCGTTCTGTTTTTTTCTGATGTCGGCAATATCATCGGCCGAAAAGTTTTCAACATTTTCCCTGCCCACAACCTCCACGGCTGCTTTAGCAGCACGGAAACGATCATAAATCACATCACACGTTTCACGATACTCTTTCCAAAGTCGATTTTTATGCTTTATCGGCACATAACCGGCCTTCTTGAACTCTTCCTGCAACGGTTTTGCCAGTTCAACAGCCTCAATAGGATCATCGTGAGATTTCAGCTCTGCCAGTTTTTCCAGAACCTCTTCTTTCTCCTTCAGATTATCCTTGCGCTCCTCCTTAACCTCTTTGAAGTGGTCGCGCCGGCGCTCATAAAAATGATCCATTGCCCCTTTGAACTTCTTCCAAATCTTGCCGGATTTTTTCTTCGGCACCGGTCCAATCTCTTTCCACTTCTCCATCAGATTCTGAAATTTCTGATGAGTAGCATCCCAGTCTTCCGACTCTTTTAATTCATTAGCCTGTTCAATAATCTTCAGCTTCTCCTCGTAATTCTCCTCTTCCTGTTTTCTCAGAAGTTCAAGGTTGTCTGATTTTTTCTGATTGAAAGCATCTGTTGCTTCCTTAAACCGGTCCCACATCTCATTTTCATCCTTTTGCGGGAGATTTCCGACTTTCTTCCAACGCCGGTGCAGCTTGTTTACTCGCCGAGCCGCGTCTGCAAGGTCATCCGAATCAAGTAGTGCCTCTGCCTCATCAATCAATTTCTTCTTCTTAGACAAAAACTTTTCAATCTCGTTACGATACTTCTTGTCATGCTTGAACCGCATGGAGTGGAACGTATCCTGGGCTTCGTGATACCGGCCCCATATTTCACGATTCTTATCTGCAGGAACTCTTCCGATCTTTCTGAACTGCTTGGTCAGCTCATCAAATTTCTTCTCTTGCTCAGGCCAGTCAGACGACTCATTCAAACCTGCTACAAATGCTTCCATTTTCTCCAGGATAACCAGCTTTCCTGTCAGATTATCCTCTTCTTTCTGTTTCTTTTTGACCAGACGATCCACTTTATGCTCATCAAACGTGCTGAGCAGAGCCTCAAATTTTGTCTCCAGTTTTTCAGCTTCATCGGCGGGTATCGGCTTAACTTGTTCCCAACGGCCTTTTATTTTGCTGACATCCTTGGTATGGCTCCATTTTTTTTCATCAACAATCTCTTTCAGCTGATTGAGCAGCTCCTTCTTTTTCTCGAGATTTTCGAGACGGATACGTTTTTGCTCCTCGTAGTGTGCCTGTTTCTTCTCTTCAAATTTCTCCCGAAGCTCATCAATCTTCTCCCTAATCGGTTTGATGTCAACATCACCGGGATCCGGCCCTTCTGTCCAGGCGTTGTCGATATTGTCGAACTCCATAGAAACGTACGCCCAGTCGGTCATTTCCATCAGCTCTTCCGCTTTATCACCAAGCTCTTTGTAGTAATCTGCCGGATCCGATTCATCGTCGGCCTCCTCTTCAACGGATTCTTCTGAATCTTCTGCCGGCTCAGCTTGTGCTGCTTCTTTCAGCTTCTCAAAACGGGCTTTTACTGATTCTGCCAGTTTTTCAAAATCACCGATTGCATCTGCCTCTTTAAACTCTTCAATCAACTCTTTCAGCTTCTCTTCGGCTTCATCCGGTTTTTCCTCAAACTGCTCTTCTGCAGTTTCAAAAAAGGTATTAACCTTCTCTTCAATATTGGAGAAAGCTTTTTGAAAAGCTTCAATTTGAGCTTCCACCGAATCCGCATCAACAGTTGCCAATGTTCGTTCTTCAAAAAGGGAGGTTTCTTTCAGTTTAACTTCCCCCTCTGCTGTCACATAGACAAAATCGTTTTCAAAAAGATATTGATTATCAGCGGGTTGGGTATTCTTTGAATCAGTCAAAACAGATCGGTTCTTTTAATTGCAGAATTACGGCTCAGGGCCTTCTTACGTAGCTTCTTAGTTTAAACAAGTTTCGTTATGGAAGCAACCTTCAATTATGCCGCGGGAGTTCCAAAATGGGTTTTATTCTTAAAAAGAGAGCTCTGCTAAACTAGTAGGTATTGTCATTCTTCACCCGGCACCGGTCGGGACAAGAATCCCAAAACTGCAAATATACATTTTCGAAGATTCAATAAACTCAGGATGACACGAGAGGTTTAGAATCACCCTCAAAAAAAGAAAGCCCCGACTTGCGGAGCTTTCACAAAATCCATCCAATGGGATAAACGTGTTAATTTTCTTTGAACAGATGAATATCTGTTTGAGGAAATGGGAAACTGATATCATTCGCATCAAACTGCTCTTTAATTTTTTTGGTGATATCAAACCGGACAGGCCATACATTCGGAGTTTCTACCCAGGGACGTGCAATAATCTCTACTGCGCTGTCACCCAAATTAGATACCGCAATCTGCGGGGCAGGATCCGGCAATATGCGCTCATCTTCACTCAGAACTTTTTTGATAATATCCATTGCCTTGTCCATGTCATCACTGTAATCGATCCCAAACACCATATCCACCCTGCGCTGTTCAAACCGGTTCATATTCTTAATTTCGGAACCCCAAACATTGGAATTAGGCATAGAAACACCAATGTTATCGAATGTATGCAGTTCTGTTGTAAACAACCCGATAGAATCCACTATCCCTGTCGTACCGCCTATCTCTACAGCATCGCCAACCTTGAATGGGCGCAAAATCAGAAGCATCACACCCGATGCCACATTACTGAGTGTACCCTGCAGTGCCAGACCGATTGCCAGAGCAGATGCACCAAGCACTGCAACAATACTGGTTGTCTCTACTCCAAACTGACCCAGTACGGCAAGAACTGTAACAACTAAAATTAAAATCTTGGTTGTTTGTCCCAGAATAGGAACCAGCGTGTTGTCAATACCCTTAGCCTCACCGGCTTTCTTCATCACTTTCTTCTTTGCCCATCCGGCAAGCCACCAACCGAATAGCAGAATTATTACTGCACCAACAACACTTAACCCATGCTCCACAATTAAGGGTGTCAGCTCTTCAAATTGTCCTTGCATATCTTCCATCGTTAGTCAGATTATTTTATTAGTTACTGTTATTAAATTTATACCCTCTTAAAATTTATTCTATCAATCCCCAGAAATAGCAAAAAAAAATCCGGCCCTGCTAAATACAAGACCGGATTGTGGAGAAACTGAAAATTATTCTAAATGGCTCCGCAGCATCCATGCATTTTTTGAGTGTACATGAAGTCGCTGCGTGATCAGATCAATAGTTGCTTCATCTCCTGCATCCTCACATGCAGGTAGTACATCACGTGCTGTTCGCAAAATGGTTTCATTGTCCAATGCCAAGCGGCGTACCATCTCCAGAGCATCGGGTTGATCTGTATCTTCTTCAATGGATGTGATTTCGATAAACTCCCTGAACGACCCCGGTGCCCGGTAACCGATGGAGCGAATACGCTCTGCAATCTCATCTATGGCTTCAGCCAGTTCTGTGTACTGCTCTTCAAACATTTCGTGCAGCGAATGGAATAGCTGACCGGTAACATTCCAGTGATAGTTGTGAGTCTTCAGATAGGTCATATAACTGTCTGCTAATACTTTTGACAGCCCCTCTGCAATTTTTCTCCGGTCCTCATCCGGAATGCCGATATTTATATTCAGTTTCCCTTTCTTGTTAAGTGTTTGAATGTCAGACATAATGATTCTGATATTTATTACAGTTTGTTTTCTGTAAATACGACAAATATCAAGCGATCATCATTCCCTACCGTTCACATTCAGGCCAATATGTCAAAATTTATTCAGCTTCTTAACTTTTCAGGCTCATACTGACTGAATCAGGCGTCTATCTGGTGAACTTCTTTCAATATAGCCTTGGCATTTTTGTCGTTGCCCTGCATCACCCTGTGCTGTAGGTTCGTTACAATTTCAGGTTCGGCACGGTCGTATGCCATCTCTTTGGCTTCTTTTTCCGTACCGGTTCTAAGCAGATCATAAATATCATCGGCGCGAACAATGCTGTAAATATCATCATCATTGAAGGCATGAGAACGCAACTCTTCAAATTTCTTGAACAGTTCAGGAAATTCATCGTTGTTATCGGCGCGGTCCACAATTTCCACATCTTCAGGGCCTTCAGCACTCAAAGGGGTTTTGCAGAGATAGTAATATTTTTGCTTATAGATCATCTGTTTGTCTGATATCTTTATATTTTAAGCGAATATACAACAATTGTATCAAAATTCTGACTAAGTATAGTCATTGAAGAAAGTCAGAATCAACATTCGATTTTCGGGTTTATGAGACCAATCATATTCGGGGTAATACTGATCGCACTGCAAGTTTTTACGGCCTGCACTACACAGGAAAAGCTCACACATTTTAATCCGGATGCCCCTACTCCCGATCACTCCGGGATGTGGATGATGCCTCAGCTCACAGACGGACTTTACAGCAATCTGGAACAGAAGGGAATCCGGCTTTCCGCTGATGACATCTACAATCCGGACGCTCCATCTCTTGTTAACACCATTACCCGGATAAACATCGGTGGCAGTGGCGGGGGAACCGGGTCGATTATATCTGCTGATGGTCTGATCCTCACAAATCATCACGTGGCTTATGATGGAATTGCAGCCGCGGGCGGCACTGAAAAGGATTATCTGAAAACCGGGTTTTACGCGGAAAGCATGAATGATGAAATACCTCTTGAGGGGTATACGCTTCACATCCCGCTTCTTCAGAAAGATGTTACTGACCGGTTTAACAATCGTCTGGATAGAAGTATTTCATTTGAGGAAAAGCTTCAGGTAAGAGAAGAGGTTCGCCAGGAATTGATTCAGCAATACAGCAATGGAGATTCCGATTTACTGGTGGAGGTTGATGAAATCCTAAGCGGCAACCGAATGATCCTGTCAGTTTATAAAATTATCCGGGATGTCAGACTTGTCTATGCTCCGGAAGAAGCTATCGGGAAATTTGGCGGTGATATAGACAACTGGATGTGGCCAAGACACACCGGCGACTACACATTTCTTCGAGCGTACACATCCAAAAATGGTGATTCAGAAAGTTATCAGCCCGACAATGTTCCCTACAAGCCGGAAACTCATCTTAAAATCAGAAATGATGATCTCAAACCCGGTGACTTTATCATGACTCTCGGTTTCCCCGGCTCCACATACCGGCTCGAAAGCAGCTACGCCTTTGACTATTATGAAAAATACCAGTTCCCCGTTCTTGAAAAAGTTTTCAGTGCATATCTGAATGGCCTGGAGATTGCTGCTGCCGACAGACCGGAAATTGCGCAACAAAACGCCTCCGAACGTGCATCCATTGCCAACACCCTGAAGTACTTCAATGGGGTGAGAAAAGGATTTGAAGAGCAAAAAATCACCCGGAAAAAGTTACAATTTGATCAAGCATTTAAAGAGTGGGCTGCTGAAGATTCTCTCCGGAATTTGCGGTATGGACGGGTTCTGCCTCAGCTGGAGCAGAGTTACCAAATTGCAAGCCAAACCGGAGATGTCCTCTACCTTACCTTTTATGCCATCCAGTTCAGTAAAATACTGCAATCCGCATCGCTCTTCGAAGAGTTAACAAACACCTCAGAAAGCGATATGCCGGGGCTAAGGGATGAAGACAAACTGATGCTGTTTGATGCTCTGAGACAAACGCTCAGTACCGCTCATTTTGAAGCTGAAAAAGCTACTTTGACAGATCTTCTGGCTACAATGGCTGAATTGCCGGAGGATAAACGCCCACTGGTTTTCCACCGCTTTTTTGATTCGGAAAACTCCGAACAGCTAAAAACGGACATTGAACATTTTGTAGATCGCAGATTTTCTGATTCTGTTCTATCTGACACTTCGGCCGCAAGAAAGGTCTTTCTCTCTGATGAAAATCCACAGACATCACTGCAGTCCGACAGCCTTTTCATCATCGCTTCCGACATTCACGATATGCTGGAACAAAGCCGGGAAAATTATGTGCGGCACTTTACCTATCTGCAACCTGCGCAAGAGCGATATGTTGAGGGAATTCTGTCGATGCAGGGTGAACGGCCATATCATGCAGATGCCAACTTCACGCTCAGGCTGAGTGCCGGAAACGTTATGGGTTACAAACCGGAAGATGGCGTTTACAAATTTCCATTCACTACTTTTGACGGAATGACCGCCAAACACCGCGACCGGGAACCGTTCGACCTACCGGACCAGCTCCTGGAATACCACTCATCCTATAGCGAAGCAAGCAGCTTAAACGTAAACTTCCTGTCCACCAATGACATTACAGGCGGCAATTCAGGAAGCCCCGCATTAAATGAACATGGTGAACTGGTAGGGCTTGTTTTTGATGGGAATATTGAGGGAATAGCCAGTGATTATCACTTTCTGCCTGAACTGACGCGTACCCTGAGCGTGGATATCCGTTTCATACTGTTTATGATGGAAGAGATCGATCGCACGGAACGTATTCTGGAAGAAATTGAGATTGTAACCGATTAAATCTCTTTCGGCGAAACAATCCACTGTAATTTACACGTACCGGTTTTTACCTCTTTCCAGGAGGTCGCTTCAATTTCAAAACAAGCAATAGTAGCCGTTGGAACACGGTGTCTAAACGGCTGATCCGATAATACGGCCATGGCATCTTCTGTCATGGGATTGTGTCCAACCGTCATCACTGTCTCCGCCTCATCAGGTGCCGTGCGAATTGCATTGATATACTCATCTGAACTACCGTAGTACAGATCCTCATTCCATCGAATCAAATTTGCCTGGAAGTCGATTTCTCCGCAAATACCCAGTATTGTCTGTTGTGCCCTTTTTGCCGTTGAACTGATGATGACATCCGGAATTACTCCTTTCTTCTTTAGATATGTTCCCATTCTCGGTGCATCTTTTTCTCCCCGTTTATTTAGCGGCCGGTCAAAATCACGCAATCCTTCATGATCCCAGGAAGATTTCGCATGACGCATTAGTAATATTTTTCGTTTCATTCTTCTCTCTGTATTTCAATTTATGGTTCAAGTACCTTGTTAACGTGAGTTCGATATAAAAATAAATGTAAAGCCATTAAAAAGTCCCCTCCTTTTTCAAGGAGGGGAGAATTATATTCATGATTCTTATGTCGAACTCACGTTTGTTATGATGAAGGTACCTTGTTCAAAATTCTGGATGGTAAATACAGTGCAAGCACTGCGCCCCTCACTATCATAAAGAGTACCATTGCCAGCCATAGCCCGTGGATATCAATAAGAGCTGTTCCAATGTAGTAAGCCGGCAGAAAGAAAACGAATGTGGCAGCCAGCATGGTGTTTCGCATTGGTGCGGTTTCTGTAGCACCTATAAATACACCATCCAGAATGTAGCAGAAACTGGAAACCAATGGAGCCATAACTGTCCAGAGCAACACTACCTTCGCGAGTTCTATCACTTCAGTATTGTTGGTGAAAATCCTCAAGATAGGATCCCCAAAAAGTCCATAGACTAATGAGCCAAGCAGACCCAGTGCCAGCCCCCAGCCAAGGTTATGGTAAACAGCTTTTTTCAACCCGTCTTGGTCGCCTCGCCCTTTATACTTCCCGATCAGACTCTCAGCAGCATATGCAAATCCGTCAATACCATATGAAGCAACCATCCAGAGCTGCAGCAATATTGTGTTCGCGGCCAGTACCATATCCCCCTGCTTGGCCGACATAGCCGTAAAAAAGGAGAAAGTAAAAATCAGGCAGAGTGTTCGGATGAAAATATCCCGATTTACAGAAAAGTAACGTTTCAGCTCGTCCGGATTGAAAAGTTCATCCCGGATAAAATGTGAGAGGTAACGATTGTATCTTTTCAAATAGAGGAATACGGCAATTCCCAGAGCCATGTAGGTTGAAATGAGCGTTCCATACGCCACGCCATCCACATGCATATCCAAGACCTGAATAAAAAATACATTTAGTCCGAGATTCAGCAAATTATGAACAATGGTTACAATCATCGGGTATTTCGCATTTTGCATACCCAGAAACCATCCGTTCAAACCGTACAGGGCCAAAACACCGGGGGCGGTCCAGATCCGGATATCAAAATAGACTTTGGTGAATTCTGCCACTTCCGCGCTGCTGTCGATCACCCAAAGACTGAATAGGGCTATTGGGGATTGCAGCATAATAATAAGCAGCCCCATCGACCATGCAATCAGCTGAACCCGCGCCAGAATCATCATCATACCCTCCCGATTTCTGCCGCCATACTCCTGAGCAGTCAGCCCGGTGGTGCCCATCCGCAAAAACCCAAATCCCCAAAAGAGAAAGTTGAAAATCATCCCTCCAACAGCCAGGGCTCCTAAATAGTAAACCTGATCGAGGTGTCCCACAAGTGCCGTATCCACAATTCCCAGCAGCGGGACTGACAGATTGCTGATGATATTGGGAATAGCCAGCTTTAGTATATTTTTGTTCACAAAAAGATGGTTACATTAGCGACTCCGGAAGCATCCAAAACTATCGCTTAATTACAAGGAAAGAAACTGCTATATGGAACTCAGTTACTGGCTGAGCAGGTGGAGAAAGAATAAAATAGGCTTTCACATGCCTGAAGGGTATCCAATGCTATCGCATTACCTCAACAGTCTTGAGCTTAATCAGTACAAACACGTTCTGGCACCGCTTTGCGGTAAAAGTCATGATCTGGCTGAACTATCAAATCATTTTGATCATGTAACCGGTGTGGAAATTTCTGAAAAAGCAATCCGGGAGTTCTTTCGGGAACAGCAATTGGATCCAAAAGAAAAATCCTATGCTGAGTTTAAGATTTACCAAACCAAATCAATAACCATCTGGTGCGGTGATTTCCTGAAACTACCCGTTCAAAAATTACCCGCGTTTGACCTGATTTATGACAAGGCCGCTATTGTGGCATTGCCCGCACACAAAAGGAAAGCATATGCCGATAAACTTTTATCTCTCTCATCTGCAGAAACCCACATTTTACTTCACCACTTTATCTACAATCAGAACGAAATGCCGGGCCCGCCATTCAGTGTATCTGATGCAGAATTGAATGAATATTTCGGTCAAAATTTTAAACTTGAGGTGCTCAATCGGAATCAATTGGACCTGAATCAGTTTGAAAAATTTAAAAAACGGGGGTTAAAAAGCAGTCTCACGGAGCAATTACTCCATTTAATACCAATAAAATGAGCTCTAACATCAATAATTGTTAAGATTCGTTCTTAATCGCACATGAAGGTTGCATATCAAATTACCTGCAATTATTTTCTGATTCGCAATTTATTCCCATATCGTAAACCAACATATTTTCTCACATGGATTTATACACGCGCAATAAGATTATAACAGTTGTACTTGGCATACTCATTGTAGTTCTCTCCTATTTTCTGTACCGATCTATTGTAGACCCTTACCAGGAAGTACTTGATGAAAGAGAAATGGTAGAACGTGAGCGTCACCGAATGGAGTTGGTTCGCGATGCTTTAATTCAGTACCAGAACAGAAGAGGAGATTTCCCTCCTACTGATGGCGGACTGGACAGCCTGGTGCAATTTGTACAAGAGGATGAGTTTATAATTGAACGTGCAGATTCCCTTTTTGCTTTCATGCCACCAAGCACATACAGCCCGGACTCCCTTGTACTTTCACCACGTCCTCCGCACAACAAATTTGAGTACACCCTGAACGACACCATTCGTCCGCAGCTCTATCTGCTCGAAAATCCGGGATCGGATGACAAGATAGGCGACCTGCAGCGTACCACATTGCGAAACGCGCCAAACTGGAATTAATATGGCTGAAGACGGTTCATGTCTCGGGGTTTCTTATGCCGACAATCATCTCTTTTATTCGGTAAATGACCCTGAGAATGAGAACCATCTGAAACATATCGGGTGCATTGATTTTAATTTCGATGTTCAACGGGCCATTATAACGGGGGACGAAAAAGGGTTCCCCGCTTTGAAAACCTCTCTGGAAAACCTGAAAGAGTCTTTCACCTGCTCAACAGTTAAAATTCTTTCCCCTGCAGTTGAAGAGTGCTGGACTATTGTTCCGCGATCCGTTTACGAAGATTCTGATGAACGGGAAGCACACATCTCACTGCTCATGTACGGTACGGATCGAAGCCACATTGAAACAACCTGGATTCCGGTCAGTAATGTAGATTATAAATTGCTCCTGCTTCGTAACCGGGAATCCATGCAAGGATTCAACTATTTACTTGGCTCCTTCAAAGATTCTGAATATGTAGCCGAGTTCGAAATCGGGGCAGACTGGCAGAGCCACAGCCGGGAAAACGGCTCGTTCATGAAAATTTTCTGCCAAAAAAATTATATCTCTGCCGCTTCATTTATTCTGGGTAAACTCAGAGGATGCACATTTCTGAGGTATGAAAATACCGAAGACCTGCCATATCTCTGGAATCTTTATGCAGATAATCAAAGCTGGATGAATGGTCTTCACGACTCCATTTACGTCTACGGTGAATACGCTAACCCGGTGTCTGAAGCACTGCAATCATTTTGGGATGATTCTGGTAATATCCACTCCATGAACTCGCTGAAAATAATGGGCGTTGAAGCAGAAGAAAAAACATACGGTTTCAGGTTGGAAAGCGCCTACCCGGCTATTATGATGAGCTTGAACAAAGATGCTGAAATTGAAGAACCGGCAACATGAGAATTATTACCGGAAAACTGAAAGGACGAACGATACCCGTTCCCAAAACAGATCTGCTCCGCCCTACATCTGATCGCACCAAAGAAGGGGTCTTCAACGTCATAGAAGCCAGAAGGTATCTGGACAACTCACGGATACTTGATCTTTTTGCCGGAAGCGGAAATCTCGGTTTTGAAGCTATTTCGAGAGGTGCATCGTCAGTGCTTTTTATTGATCAGGAAGTTGCTCACATCAAGCAGATTGAAAATACTGCGAAGCAGCTTGGTGTTGAAGATCAGATAAGTACAATTGTACTGGATACCGAACTCTTTTTGGAGAAAAAAGGATTTGGCTCATTTGATTTTATTTTCGCAGACCCACCCTACGACTACTTCTGGATGATAGAGATGGTAGATCAGATCATGGAGAGCGATCTGCTTAAAGAAGATGGTTGGTTTATCCTCGAGCACGATAAACGGCACGACTTTTCTGATCATCCGCTCTGCAGGTACTCCAAGCCCTACGGCCGCACAATTGCTGCTATCTTTAAAAATACGGATGAAGACTTTTAAATAGTGATTTGAGGGCTTTGCAAGGCCCTCGATTAAAGAGAAATTGGCCGAATTTGGAGGAATAGTCTGAATATCTCTACTTTAGCAGTAAATCTTATAAACCCATTCTGCTATGGAACGTACTGCACTCTATCCCGGATCATTTGATCCCTGGACTAACGGACACCTCGATATTTTGAGCCGTGCTGTAAAAATGTTTGATAAAATTATTGTTACGGTTGCGGTGAACAACAAAAAAAATGCCGTATTCACCGGAGAGGAGAGAATTGAACTGATTAAAGATTCCATTGATCAGTATGAATGGGCAAGTCAGGTTGAAATCATTCAGTTTACCGGGCTGCTGATCGACCTGGCACGAAACAAAAACGTGAATGTACTGCTTAGAGGGGTCAGGCAAATTTCAGATTTTGAGTATGAATTCAGAATGGCCCTGACAAACAGAAGACTCGCTCCGGAAATCGACACGGTATTTTTGATGCCCGATGAACAGCTTACATTTATTTCTGCTACCATCGTAAAAGAGATTGCTTCTTGGAATGGAGACCTGAGCAGCTTTGTCCCCGACAATGTAGCAAAAGCGCTTCACGAGAAATATAATCAGGAGTAGTTCCTAATCCGTTGATTAACTGCTTGAACCCTCGTTATTAAGACAGATTATAATCGCAACTTAGCGTTTGCGACGTGCTGAAATTAATGTGTATTATAAAAGTCTGTCATCTTTTGGAGCAAAAATTCAGAACGAAATTCAGTCCGTTTGGAGTTATATCATCCAAACATCAACAAAAAAATTAGTGTCATAGATGATTTCGACAGGTAAAAAAATAGATACAGATTTTACACTTTCCGTTGTGCAAAACGGCGAAGAGAAAGAAGTTACATTCTCAGATTTACTCGATCGCCCAACCATAGTCTCTGTTTATATGCGAAACAACACAAGTGGATGTGATAAGCAGAATCGCAGTCTGGCTGAACACGCGGACAAGTTTGACAAAAAAGGATATAACCTGGTTGCCATCAGCAAGGATACCTGTGGATCGCATAAAAATTATGCCGAAAAACTGGATATCAACTATACTCTTGCATCCGATCCCGACTATAAATTTGCCGAAGCTACCGACTCCATTGTTGAAAAGAAGATGTATGGAAAAACATTTGATGCACCTTCCCGTTCTGCTTTTGTGATCGACACGGATGGAACCGTTCTCGCAACCATCGAAAAAGTAAATACAAAAGAACACGCAGAAGAGCTTCTTGAACTGATTGACAGTCTGTAAACCTCTTCCTGCCATTCATTTCGCCAACATTTTGAGAAAGAAACGGATATCGGCAAACCCGAACTAAATTGTTTACATGAAATCATTAGTAATAGTAGAGTCACCCACAAAAACGAAGACAATCAAGAAATATCTGCCAAAGGGCTATGTGGTAGATTCTTCGATGGGGCACATTCGCGACCTTCCCTCATCGGCTAAGGAGATTCCGGCCAAATACAAAAAAGAGCCGTGGGCCAATCTCGGTATCAATGTGGATGACCGATACGATCCGCTCTATGTTGTTCCCGCCGGGAAAAAGAAAATTGTTACAAAACTCAAAAAAGAGTTGAAGGATGCGGATGAACTGATACTCGCAACGGATGAGGACCGTGAGGGTGAAGCAATCTCATGGCATCTGACTGAGCTATTGAAACCAAAAGTACCGGTTAAGCGAATGGTTTTTCGCGAGATTACAGAAGAGGCGATTAAAAATGCCCTTGAAAATTTCCGGGATATCGACATGAATTTGGTTCATGCTCAGGAGACACGCCGTATACTAGACCGGCTGGCAGGATACACAATCTCCCCTCTGCTTTGGAAAAAAATTGCGCCGGGCCTTTCCGCAGGACGCGTTCAATCCGTAGCCGTTGGCTTCTTGGTTGCGCGGGAACGTGAGCGAATGAAGTTCAAAAGCGCCACCTATTTTGACCTGAAAGCACAGCTCTCAAAAGAGAAAAACAAAAAGAACAAGTTCACCGGTGATCTGACTCACCTGAATGGCAAAAGGCTGGCCAGTGGAAAGGATTTTGATGAAAATACAGGAAAGCTGAAAAAGCCTGACAGTGTGGTTTTGCTGCACAAGGAAGACTCCGAGAAACTTCGGGACCTGCTGAATGAGGCGGAATGGACAGTTACAAACATCGATGTTAAAACGCAGAAGCGAAATCCGGCACCGCCCTTTATCACCTCTACCCTGCAGCAGGAAGCTAACCGGAAATTTGGTTTTTCTGCGCGCGACACGATGAGCATTGCTCAGAAGCTGTACGAAAATGGTTTAATAACGTACATGCGTACAGATTCGATGAACCTTTCGAGTCAGGCAATTAATGCAGCCCGGAATGAAGTAGAGAAGCAATATGGTGAAGAGTATCTGTTTAAGCGCGTGAGAAACTATGGAAAATCCAAAGGAGCACAGGAAGCTCACGAAGCCATACGGCCCGCCGGTTCCAGCTTTGTACATCCGGAGAAATCGGGACTTAGCGGACGCCAGTTCAAACTTTATGACTTGATCTGGAAACGAACCATTGCCACCCAGATGGCTGAAGCAAAACTGGAATTCACCAATGTGACCATTACAGCGAAAAAAGATGACACAGAAGCTGATTTCCGGTCCGGTGGTAAGAAAATTTTATTCCCGGGTTATTTCCGTGCCTACGTTGAGGGAAGTGATGATCCCGATGCGGCCTTGGAAAACCAGGAAAACTTCCTGCCCGAAATGAAGATGGACGAATCAATCGATCTGCATGATCTTGAGTCTATTTCACACGAAACAAAGCCTCCGGCAAGATATACGGAAGCCACACTTGTGAAAGAACTGGAAAGCCGGGGTGTAGGACGGCCAAGTACATACGCAACCATTATCAGTACCATCCAGGATCGGGGCTATGCTCAGAAGGATGGAAACACATTGGTTCCCACCTACACAGCGTTTGCCGTAACCGAATTGCTTGAAAAACATTTTCCGGAAATTGTGGACAGCAAGTTCACATCATCTCTCGAGGATAAACTGGATCAGATAGCCAACGGTAAATATGATCCGGTTAAATATCTGGACGACTACTACAAAGGTAAAGATGGCCTGAAGGAGAAAGTAGATCAGCGCGAGGACAAGATCGATCCTCAGGAAGCTAGGCTTTTAGACCTGCCCATTGAAGGATTGAATGGTATGCAGGTACACGTCGGCCGCTACGGCCCCTACGTGAAAGGAGAAATTGACGGTGAAGAGGTTACCACTTCTCTGCCTGTTGACCTGGATCCCGGCGAACTCTCTGCAAAAAAGATCAAAGAATTAATTGAAGCTGAAAAAGAGGGGCCAATATCAGTTGGAAATCACCCGGAAACCGGTGAACCGATTTTTGTCCTGTCAGGACGATTTGGACCATACGTTCAGCTCGGTGAAGTTTCAGACGACAATAAAAAACCAAAACGGGTCTCCTTGCTTAAAGGCATGAAACCCGACGACGTGGATTTCGATCTCGCTGTTTCCCTGCTCGAGCTCCCACGAAATCTTGGTGAGCATCCGGAAACAGGTAAAGTTGTGAAGGCAGGTGTTGGGCGGTACGGCCCCTATGTGGTTCACGATGGAAATTTCAAATCATTGAAAAAAGATGACGATGTTCTCTCAATTGAACTCGATCGTGCTGTTGAATTGCTGAAAGAAAAGAGCAAAGGACGGAAGGGAAGCTCCACAATTGCTGAACTTGGCGATCATCCGGAAACAGATAAGCCGGTGAAAGTGATGACCGGACGTTATGGACCCTACTTAAAATACGGCAAGAAAAATATCAGCCTACCAAAAGGAACAGAGCCTGAAAAAGTCTCCATGGGCGATGCCGTCCGGCTGATTGATGAGAAAGGGAAAAAATAAACCCAACCATTTTCCATTGACAAGCCCATCAGAAACGATGGGCTTTTCTCATTTTAGGAAGGAGTTTCAATATCTATGTTCTTGGTCATTCTGAGTGAGCGAAGAATCTCAAAACCTTCTTTAGACTTTTTATTAACTCTGCTCGTCATATCGGAAACAATCTACAGTGTGATCATTCACCAAACCACACGCCTGCAGGTATGCATAAACCGTAGTACTGCCTAAAAATGAGAACCCCCGTTTTTTCAAATCTTTTGAAATCGTATCTGAGAGCTCCGTTTTTGGAGGTAGTTCCTGAATGGTTGACGGAGCGTTGACAATTGGCCGGTGGTTTACAAATCGCCAGATGTACTCATCAAAAGAGCCGAACTCATTTTGGATTGCAAGAAATGCGCGTGCATTCTGAATCGCTGACCGGATTTTCTTGTCATATCTGACAATTCCCTCATTCTCCATCAGACGTTTCACATCCTCCTCACTAAACCGGGCAACAGCCTCCGGATCAAACCCTGAAAACGCTTCTCGGTAAGCTTCTCTCTTTTTTAAAATTGTACTCCAACTCAATCCGGCCTGAGCACTCTCCAGAATCAGAAACTCAAAATGGGTTTGGTCATCGTGAACCGGTACACCCCATTCATGGTCGTGATAGTCGATATATAGTTGAAATGTATTTTCAACCCATTTACACCGTTTCTTTTGATCCATTTCTGTCTCTATTTAACAACCGATCCTTTCGCCAACCACCACGGCTTCACTTCAACAGAAAGTCTTCCAGCCTTCACCATTGGATCTTCAGAAGCAAGTGCCACGGCTTTTTCCATGGTTGCTACGCTGTAAACAGAAAATCCCCTGATATCACCATCGTCGCCGGTTGGACCGTTAAGTACAATTATGCCATCCTCATAGAGTGAACCCAGGTATTCGAGGTGCTGTTCTTGAAGCTTCATCGCTTCTTCCTGATTCTGACTTCTGTTCTCACCGGTTTTCAGAAAAACGATAAAATATTTCTGCATGGTCATTTCCTCACCGCCCCATTCATAGATAAATGTTTCCGGAACTGCGGTTGAGTCGGCATTTTGAGCATCTGACTTATGTATGCCCCCCAACATCAGAACCATGAGCATGAAAGTAATTTGAATCTTCATAATTGTTCTCTCAATTCAGGTTATGTATGATAATTCGTAAAGTTATATTTTAAATGTGACTTCAAAAGAAGGCTCAATAATTTATAATGAAATCCGCATCATGCAAATAGATCATATCGGGATTGCCGTAAAAAATATCGATGAAGCCGTAGAAACGTATGAAAAAATATTGAATTCAACCTGCTATAAACGTGAGGTTGTGGAGAGTGAAAAAGTGGATACAGCATTCTTTAAAACCGGAGAATCGAAGGTTGAACTTCTCGGCGGCACCGCTCCCGACTCCGTCATCAATGCTTACATTGAAAAACGAGGTGAAGGAATTCATCATGTAGCGTTTGAAGTGGATAACATTGAGCATGAGATGGAGCGGCTGAAAAAGGAAGGGTTTACCCTACTCAACGAAAAACCTAAGCAAGGTGCAGACAACAAACTGGTTGCATTTGTACACCCAAAAAATAATCACGGTGTACTGGTCGAATTGTGCCAAAGCATCAAAAAGTGAGTTATACGGGTTAAATTTTCACTTCACCCTAAAACTCTCTTACCTTTAGCCGGACTCTTTAACATTCCTAAAATCTATTTTTATGCAAGACGGAGCTCGTTTTTTTGCTTATGCAACATGGACAGTCATGATCTCACTGGCCATCATTCTTTTTTCAAACCGCTTTCTGGATTTTATTGCTGAACCTGGCTGGGTTGGAACCGCGGTACTTCTGGCATTTGGCTTTCTCTATCTAAACCTGACATTTGCAGCTGTAAAACGATATATTCGAAAAGTGCCGGCACCTACAAATCTGCATATCCTTCTTGCCGTTTTGATATTTCTACCCCCTGCGGCCTGGGTAATTGTTTTTTCGGATATGATAACCACAACAGAAATCCTGATTATTGTTGTGCTTGCCCTCTCCTGCGGCTTGGGAATGTTCTACGGAAACCGGGCAGGAATTAAAGCCAGGTACGAATATGTGGAAGCCCTGAAAGAGAGACAAAAAGAGGCCGATTCCAACAATTAAACCAAGAATGCGGCCGGAAAAATAAACATCCGACCGCTATTTGGCAGATCAATAGTGATTGAAATCCCCTCTTTTCTTTCGGGCAAAGTAGTCTTTGGAAGCTTCTACTACTTTTGGAGCCAGCAGAAGTGTACCGATCATGGTTGGGATTGCCATCATGGCAAACATTCCGTCAACCAGGTTGATGACCATATCGATAGTGGTAATTGAACCCACAAAGATAGAGAAGATGTAAAAGTAGTTGTAGTAGTGTTTTCTGTGAGCCCCTCCAATAAAGTTCAGGCATTTTGTTCCATAGTAGGAATAGGTAAACATCGTAGTAATGCTGAAAATGAAAACACAGATTAGTAACAAATAGGTACCAAACACCGGAATTCCGGTATCAAATGCTATAGCTGTCATTGTAATTCCGTCGACGGAGGTATCTGTCCACGCTCCGGTCATCAGCAATGCAAAAGCAGTCATTGTACAGACCAGAAGAGTATCGATTGCCGGCTCCAGCATTCCTACCAGGCCTTCCCGAACCGGTTCGCGTGTTTTTGCTGCACCGTGAGCCATCGCTTCCGTACCTATTCCCGCTTCATTCGAGAAAGCTCCACGCCGAATTCCGTTTGAAATAACCACACCGAGTGCACCGCCGGCAGCGGCCTCTCCTGTAAAAGCATCAGTTACAATCAACCAAAAATAGTACGGGACGTCTACAATATTGTTGATGATGATGTAAACTACGGTTAGCACATAGATTAAAACCATCAATGGCACTAAGCGGGCGGCTACGTGCCCGATTCGTTTGATACCGCCAAAAATAACCAGCGAAACTAGCACAACCAAAACAATGCCCAGTATGATGTCAGACAACCGGAATCCGGTGTCTGTTATAAATGATCCTGCCAAAATCATTGTGTTATAGCCCAGTAGCCCGTTTTCTGCAAGCATGGTATCTCGAACGATCTGCGTCAGCTGGTTGGACTGAAACATGGGGGTACAACCGATCAAACCGGCAACACTGAAAAAGATGGCAAGAGGTTTCCATTTCGGCCCCAGACCTTCAGTGATATAGTACATCGGTCCGCCCTGTATTTTTCCACTGGAATCTTTTCCGCGATACATGATGGAGAGCGTACAGGTGAAAAATTTGGTTGCCATCCCTACAATTGCAGTAACCCACATCCAGAAAATAGCGCCGGGACCGCCTACACCAATTGCAATTGCTACCCCGCTGATATTCCCCATTCCCACGGTTGCAGCAAGTGTGCTTGAGAGTGCCTGAAAGTGGTTGATATCGCCGGGCGCATCTGGATCTTCATATTTTCCGGAGAGGACTTCAATTCCATGTCTGAAGTTTCTGTATGGAATGAATCGGCTGAAGATGAGAAAAAAGATTCCACCCCCCACCAGTAAAACCAGAAGCGGAGTTCCCCATGCGTAATTAGCAAAATCGACAAACAGTTGTTCTAAAAATTCCAGAGCAATACCTCAAATTGGATTTAGTTACAGGTAAACTGGAGCGGTTATAGCTTCAGCGGGAAGATTGATAGTGAGTATAATCAATCTTAGGCGGCTTAATATCACAATTTCTGAGAAAAAGTAAAATTTGAGCCCGATGAAATTCTCCGTGAACAATCAAATGCCGGCAAATTTCTTCCAGTCCGGCACTTTTTTTTACCCTCTCCTCGGTATAAAATGTGATCTCAGAAGAGAGGTCCACCTCATGGTCTCCAATTAGGTCGAGCCATTTTCGATTCAGACCCTTCGCTTTTCGGCGCAGCTCTTTGGGGTTATACTCATCCCACTTTTCAACTTCCGAGACGGACGTTTCCACAACACGGTTATACCAGACTTCCTGTATGTTAACGATATGAGCCAGAAAGGCACGGCATGCGACTTCATTTCGAAATGGTGCATGTTTAGCAAGTACATCGAGCAGTTTCCTGGCGCACCATAAATCGTAGGTAAGAAGCCGCTGTAATTTTTGGCGCTGATCCATTTTAAATTTATCTACCCGATTCCAAAATACCTGCTAATGCCACTCAAAATAAACTGAACACTAATTGCGAGCGCAATAAAACCCATTAAACGAGTCATAATATTGAGTCCGGTTGGGCCGATATATTTGGCGGATATCGGAGCCAGCCTGAGCAGGACATATGATACCAGAACCACAAGCAAAATGGATACTCCGTTAATTATGTAATCCAGCACATTTTCTGCCTGTGTGGCAAAACCGATCACAACCGCAATACTGCCGGGGCCTGAAAGCAATGGAAGTGCAAGCGGGCTGAAAGAGATATCCTCTTTCTCGAGCGCAGCTTTTTCATCCTCTTCAGTCAGTTTTCTGCCCGATTTTTCAGGATTCAACATAGAATAGGCTGCTCGCATAATAATCAGCCCGCCCGCAATTCGTATACCGGGCAATGATATTCCAAAAAAGCTGAGTATAAACGTCCCGATCAAAAGAAATACAATCAGGACCCCAAACATATATACAGATGCTTTTTGAGCAGTATTTATACGTTCCTGTTCACTAAAACGATCGGTTAGAGAAAGAAATAAAGGCATTGCTGCCAATGGGTTTACAACTGAAAAAAGAGAGGTGAAACTTGCAAAAAGAAGTCCTCCCCAGTGAAGAAATTGAGTTGCCGTCCCCTCTGAAACTGTATCCGGTATCCATTCAAACATAGCGCAAAAGATAAAGAGGATTTATTCCAATTTGAACCGAAATATTCAGGATCGTTCAAACAAAATTGAAGAAGGCTTTGTACCTTTGGCGTGTACAGATTTTAACTTATTTAATTGATTACTCATTATGAATCACTCAGAAATTTTACTCGAGGCGAGATCAATCATAAACGGAAAGGGAGAACGCGAACAGAAACTCCTGGCTATTTGTGAACTTCTGGATAGCGAAGTTGACGTTTTTGACTGGACCGGTTTTTACCTGGTAGCAAAAAATGAGGCAAATATGCTTGAACTTGGACCCTATGTAGGCGAAGCTACAGATCATACCAGAATCCCTTTCGGAAAAGGAATTTGCGGTCAGGCTGCCGAAACTCTTCAAACATTTGTTGTTCAGGATGTGAAGAAAGCTGACAATTATTTAGCCTGCAGTATCCATGTTCAGTCAGAAATTGTTGTACCCATTATGAAAGGCGATCAGTTTGTTGGGGAACTCGACATTGACTCACACACCAAAGGTGCCATCACCCCTGAGCTTCAAACACTTTGTGAGGATATCTGCCTGGAGTTGTCAAAACTTTTCTAAACCCTCAACGAGGATTTTTGAAGCCCTTGTAAACTGAACGAATCCTGAATTTTAAAAGTTTTTCAGGATTCGTATCAAACCATCGATGATCCTGCACGTCTAAATCATCATGTATATTGCCCAAAATTTTCTTGCACACCAAATGTAATAATTTATAAAAAATAGGGCTTTAGCTGTGATATTTTGTATCACTCTAAAAATTCTTTCGTACGACTGCGTACATTTAAAATCGAAATTTTAACAAAACGAACTATCCGTTTGAAAAAGCTACTATTCCTATCAAGCGTACTCATAATTTCTTTACTGCTATCGTCTTGCGGTTCATCCGATGAAAATGACGGCAATCAGCAATTTGGCCGTTCCGGAGGACCCGGTGGAGGTCCAGCAACCAGCGTGGAAGTTGTTCCTGTTCAAACAGAATCCATTTCTGATCAGGTGCGGTCTTACGGAACAATTCGTCCGCAGGATGTTGTATCCATCACACCACAGGTTTCCAATCGGGTGACCAATATTCTGGTAGATCTTGGTGATAATGTTAGCCGGGGGCAGGTAATGGCGGAAATTTACGATGTTCCATTCCGGGATGACGTAGAGCAGGCCAGGGCTCAAATTCGCCAGCAGCAAGTGGCTTTTGAACGCGATAGTTCTGAGTATGCACGTCAGCAGCAACTTTTTGACCGTACCCTGATCAGCCGTTCGGAGCTGGAAACTGCGCGTGCTACTTACCTGAATAGTCAGGCACAGCTTGAAGCCGCCCAGGCCAACCTGACTCAAAGCCTCGAGAATCTTGAAAACACAAAAATTAAGTCTCCGGTTGATGGTGTTGTACTCAGCCGGTCTATTGCTGAAGGTGATGTAGCATCTTCAGGACAGGTTGCGTTTGAAGTGGCAAACCTTGTCGGTTTTGAAACAAGAGTGTTTCTCCCCATGCAGGATTGGGAATTGATTCAGCAGGGCCAGCCGGTCTCCCTTTCTCTCTCCAGCCGCTCCGATGAAATTGCAAAGGGTGTGGTTTCAAGAATCAGCCCGCAGCTTGATGCGACAACCGGCTTGGGTGAAGTTGTCATAACTTTAACTGAAACATCTTCCTCTATCCACCAGGGCGCGCTGGTGCAGGCCCGGGTGAACCTTCAGACACGTGAAAATGCGGTAGTTATTCCACGCTCTGCCATGGTTGAAAAAGTGGACACCTACATTGAGCCTGAAACCGGAACTATTGAACTTGAGAGAACGTACTCCGCATTTGTATCTCAGGGAGACAGCATTGCAGTTCAAAAGCAGCTTGAACTGGGCATTCAGCAGGGCGATCGTATTGAAGTTACCAGCGGACTACAGCCGGGAGAAGGACTGATAGTAACCGGGCAGCGAAATTTAAATGACGGGCAGCGAATCCGTGTGGCAGGTACCAACCAGACCAATCAGCCGGAGCAGGTTCAACCCGATACTACAGATACAACTGATTTTTCCAGATTGAGCCCCGAAGAGCGTCGCGAGCGTTTTCAAAATATGACTCCCGAACAGCGGCAGGAAGTACGAGAGCGGATGCAGCAGCGTAACAGTCGTTCAGGCAACGGCCAGCGATCAAACAACAGCAATCAGTAGGCTGAATTCATGAGAAATCTACCTAAAATCGCTGTTAACAGGCCGGTCACGTTTATGATGATCAGTATTATTCTGATTGGATTCGGACTGTACGGGCTTAACAATCTTCGCCTCAACCTCTACCCGGACGTTTCCTTCCCAACCATTACGGTTTACACAACCTTTGAAGGTGTGGCACCGGAAGATATTGAAGCGCTTATCACCCGTCCTGTGGAAGAGCAGGTTGGAAGTATATCAGGTGTTCGCCGGGTTCGGTCACTCTCAAGCCAGGGAGCATCTGTTGTAAAACTGAATTTCAACTGGGGAACGGATCTTTTTATCGCCGAAACCGAAGTTCGCAAACGGCTCGATATGATTCGCCGTTCCCTGCCCGATGAGGTTGAGCAGCCGATTGTCTTCTCCTATGACCCGAACGATGAACCCGTTCTGGTGCTGGCCCTAACCTCTGACAACCGCAGTCCGAGAGAGTTGAGAACGCTGGCCACCCGCCAAATTGAACAGCGAATTGAACGGCTTGAAGGAATTGCTTCCGCTGAAACCGCCGGTGGATTTGACCGGCAGATCAACGTTCGGATTAGTAATGCCCAAATGCGCACGTTTAATCTGGATGTAGGAGACATTTCCAATCGCCTGAGACAGGAAAATGTGCAGGTTCCTGCAGGTGAACTCACCGAAGGAGAAACCGTTTTCTCACTGAGAACCATTGGAGATTTTAAAAATATAGATGAGATCCGAAACAGTATCATCACCACCACGGATGACGGAAATCCTGTTTACCTGGAAGATATCGCCAGCGTTGAAGATGGTATCGCCCAGCCAATTGGCAATGTTCGTGTGCAGGGCAACGACGGTGTAATTATGAATATCTATAAGCAGAGCGACAGCAATGTTGTGAGCGCTGCAAATGGTGTGGTTAACTCAATCGAAGAGATTCGGACCATTCTGCCGGGTGATGTTAGCCTTGAAATTCTCACCAACAAAGCTGATTTCATCAGCCTTTCGATTAACAACCTAATCATGACCGGCTTACAGGCCGTCATTTTGGTTATCATTATACTATTGCTGTTTTTAAGAAACGGTCGTTCGGCATTGGTTGTGGCAATATCCATCCCGATCTCCATTATTACCACATTCAGTATCATGGACTTTTCGGATGTGAGCATGAACATCATCTCCCTCTCCGGCCTGACACTCGCAGTAGGAATGGTTGTGGATAACGCAGTGGTCGTTCTTGAAAATATATTCCGATTCAAGGAGGATGGAGCAGACAGTAAAACATCCTCAATTGAAGGAGCACAAGAAGTAGCTGCACCGGTTATGGTATCAACCATAACTACTTTGGTTGTATTTCTGCCGATACTTTTTGTGCCAGGAATTGCAGGACTTCTCTTCCGTGATCTCGCTCTAACCATCTCTTTTGCACTTATTGTATCCGTATTAATTGCCCTCTCCCTCATTCCGGTATTGAGTGCCCGTCTATTTGACAAAGAGTTAATCGATGCAGACAAAAAAGATCCGGCCCGTAATTTGATGAACAAATTGCTGGTTTGGAGAAGACAAAACATCTTTACCCGCATCCTGGCCATACCACTCTTTGTCGTTTACTTTCTTGCATGGCCCATTCTAAAAGCCTGGGCATGGATTGCCAAAAAATCCAAGGCTCTATTCTCAGGAAAGCTCGGGCCATGGCTTGGAAGGCAGTTTGATAACTTGGAGAATCGCTATAAAAGCGCTCTCGACAAAAGCCTTAAACGCAGTGGGCTCGTGGTATTTGGAGCTTTTGCACTCCTTCTGGCCTCACTGCCAATTTATTATCTGCTGGGTGGAGAGTTCTTCCCTCAGGTCGATGAGAACTTCATTATTCTGGAAGTTCAGCGAGAACCGGGAGTAAGTTTACTCGAACTTGAGCGGACCATTATTCAGACTGAGAATATTATACGAGAGGAAATCCCCGAAGCCCGTCTTGTGGTATCAGACTATGGAGATAAAATCGGGATTGAAGGTGCCGATAACCCCGGCGGTAATCAGGGGCGAATACGCATAGAGTTGGTTGAAGTGAATGAACGTGAACGCAGCCAGATGGAAATTACATCCTCCATTCTATCAGAACTTACTTCAGTTCCAGGGGCAAATATCCGGGAAGTGAGGGAGGATCCGTTAAGTCCGGACGGGGAAACCGGACTAATCGTTCAGATATACGGATTTGATCAGGATGTTAAACGCACTCTTGCATCGGATGTGATAACAGAACTAAATAACGTCGACGGTATCGTAAATGTATTCAGCTCTGCAGATCAGGGACGCCCTGAACTACGGGTTGAAATGGATCGTGAACGAATTGCACGTGTGGGCATGACTACCTCCCAAGTAGCCACATCCCTGAGTAATGCCGTACAGGGAGCTACAGCCACAACTTTTGTGGATGAAGGACTCGAGTTTGAAGTTCTCGTCGAGGTTGACCCTATTGACAAGGCGCAGTCAACTTCTCTTGAAGAACTCCAGATTCAAACACCCGGCGGAGACTGGATGTCGCTGAAAAACCTCGCCAGGGTTGACCGGTACACGGGTCCGTCCAATATTCTGCGGGTGAACCAAGAGAGAATGGTTGAAGTGGAAGGAGATCTGGGAGGCATTGACCTCCGTACGGCTACTGAATTGGCAAATGAAGCTATTTCCGGTATCAACTTCCCGGATGGGTACCGATACGAGCTGGGTGGATCTGCAGAAGAGCAGCAAGAATCATTCTTCTTTTTGATGATTGCATTTCTGATTGCCGGAATTTTGACTTACATGGTCATGGCTTCCCAGTTCGAAAGTTTGGTTGAGCCGTTCATTATTATCGTAACGATTCCTCTTGCACTTACAGGTGTGCTATTGATCCTCTGGATGACGTCCACGCCAATCAGTGTTACCGCCATGGTTGGATTAGTACTGCTCACGGGTATTGTTGTGAACAACGGAATTGTGATGATTGACTATATAAAAATACTGCAGGCTCGGGGACAAAATCGCCATGATGCGATTGTAAACGGTGCTGTACGAAGACTAAGACCGATCCTGATGACTGCCTTCACAACAATTTTAGCAATGGTTCCACTTGCACTCCAGCTGGGTGCAGGAGCGGAAACCTGGAGCCCGATGGCACGCGCCGTCATTGGTGGACTGACCATGAGTACTGTTTTGATGCTCTTTGCTGTTCCATGCATGTATAACATGATCAACAGCCTGGTTGAGAAAGCCGGATTTGACGCCGTGCATAAGGAAGATCCGCTAAAGGGTTAAGGTCTATTGCCATGAAAAAAATCACAATTACAGAACGAATTCTAAAGCGACCGGTTACTGCGATCATGATGTCGCTGCTTGTAATTGGGTTTGGGGTCTTTTCTCTATTGAACCTGAAGGTCACGCTCTATCCTTCTTTTAACATTCCGGTGATGGCAGTTTCTGTCAACTACTCAAACGTAGCTCCGGATGACATGCTCCGCCTGGTTGTAGAACCGATCGAAGGCGTGATTATGGGCGTGGAAGGTGTTGAATCGCTCGACTCAAATGTCCGCCGCGGGGGTGCTTTCCTGATATTACGATTGCAGCCCGGAACCGATATCATGGTAACCGAGCAGAAAGTACGTGAAGCTGTTGACAGAATTCGCCCGCAACTTCCAAATGAAGCAAATGAACCCGTCATTTTTCAGTTTGATCCGGACCGAGCTCCCATCATGCGACTCAGCGTTGAATCGGATGTACTGGGACTTGACGAACTTCGCACCCTCTCCGTCGAATTCATGGAACCCCGTTTTGAAAGAATTCCCGGGGTGGCATCAGCTGAAACAAGTGGCGGTCTGAACAGAAATATCTACGTGGACCTACTGCCGGAAGCTCTGTCACAGCATCGTTTGCTTCCAAACGATATAACCGGAGCACTCCAGGGTAATAATGTACAGCAGCCGGTTGGCAGCATCACTGCCGACCGTACAAACTACAGCATCCGGGCCAACTCCATGTATGAGAATGTGGAACAGATTGCTCAAACAATTGTTACCATGCGCGATGGTGTGCCGATTCGGGTCCGGGATGTGGCAAATGTTCGCGACGATTATGAAGACATCTCCAGTATTGTGGAAATAAACGGCCGGAACAGCGTTACGATTGAAATCCAGAAACAATCGGATGCCAATACGCTGGATGTTACCCAACAGGTGGTTCAAACCATGCAGGAGTTTCAACCAAATTTGCCTTCAAGCGTAACAATGCAGGTGTTGAATAACGAAGGTCAGTTTATCGAGGACTCCATCTCCAACCTGGCACAATCTGCTTTAATTGCTCTCATAGTTGTAATCCTGATACTGCTTCTGTTTATGGGCGGATGGAGGATTGCCTTTGTGGTGGCGATGAGTATCCCGGTATCGTTGACGGCGACATTTGCATTCATGTATTTCCTTGATATTACTCTCAATATCATCTCAATTACAGGCCTTGCGCTTGCAATTGGTTTACTGGTAGACAACTCCATCGTGGTATCAGAAAGTATTGCCAGTCAACTTGAGAAGGGCGAAAGTCGATTCAAAGCTGCTTTGAATGGGACGAACGAAGTTGGCGGGGCTCTGTTGGGTTCAACATTAACAACACTCGCCGTGTTTATTCCAATAATGGGATTGAGCGGGTTTCAGGGAACAGTAGCCAAAGATCTGGCTCTGACGATTTCCATTTCCATCACCATATCGTATATCGCCTCCATAGTTCTGATTCCGGTTCTGGCTTCACTGCTGCTGAAACGGGAAGAGTTTGTGAAGAAGAGCTACACCTTTGCATGGATTAAATCCCTCGAAAATAACTATATCAGCATATTGGAATGGATTTTGGCCAGAAAATATGTCGTATTCCTCAGTATTGTTTTCATCATTGCCGGAGCAGGTTTTCTGTTTCAGGATATTCAGAAAGAGTTCTTTCCTGAAACCGACGAAGGGCAGTTTGACCTCCGGATTGAACTTCCCGCCGGTACAAACCTGGCTACTACTGCTGAAAAACTGAGAGAGTACACCGACAAACTTTTAGACTCGCCGGATGTTCAAACGGTGATTACAAATATTGGACGACGAGGGCGAAGTACGGAAACAAACGGTGGAAATCTAAGCGTAACCCTCGTCGATGAAAATCTCCGGGATAAAACCACCAGTGATATAGCATCCGAACTTCAAACTTCACTGCGAGAACCCGATGTAAACATAGAGATCGCGAACCTTGGCGGCAGCGGCGGTATCCCGATGGGACGAGGCGGCTGGAGTGGCCGGGGGATCCGGGTCAGCCTGATCGGGCCTGATGTTGAGGTATTGCAACGCCTCACACTGGAAATGGAAAACGTTCTGATTGATGACCCGGAGGTGATGTCGGTAAGTAATCCGCGTTCAAGACCGATGCCTGAACTCGAGTATCAACTCGATAGAAACCGAATCAGCCGGTCTGGAGTAACAACGCAGAGTGTAGCAAGTGCATTGGGAGCTCAGGCACGTGGATCCCGTGCGGGATATTTCCGCGAAGATGGACGCGAAATAGCTATCCAGGTAAGGAACAACCGCGATCAATTCCAAAACCGGGATGATCTGTTTGCCCTGGAACTCGCACAGGTCGGTGATCAGAGAATTCCGGTTCCCGGACTCGGAGAGTTTGTTCCTGTTGAAGGCTTGAGTACCATCACCCGTCGAGACAGGGAAACCCTGCTGGATGTGATGATTATGGTGCGGGGTGATATGGAAGAGTATCGCCAGCGTGTGGAGGAGGTGCTCGAAAACGACATCATTTTGCCGGATGGCTACCGTTACGAATTCTCCGGTTCCGTATTTTCTCAGCAACAGAGTTCCGGTGAAATTATGATCGCGCTCTTTCTGGCCCTCTTACTCACCTACATGGTCATGGCTTCTGTTTTTGAAAATCTGCGTGATCCGTTCATCGTGATGTTTTCCGTACCCCTGGCGTTCTTTGGATCACTGCTGTTTCTCTACATCACAGGGACTCCGCTGAGTGTGCCGGCCTATATCGGAATTGTAATATTGATTGGGATTGTCGTAAACAACGGCATTGTACTGCTCGATTACATCCACCTTAGAACCAAAGGAAAAGAGGATTCTCCCGATTATACTGTTCTCTTTATTGAAGCATGTAAACGCAGAATGCGCCCTATTTTGCTGACCGCAATGACTACGATATTTTCCATGATTCCCCTGGCACTTGAGCTGGGAGCCGGTTCTGAAACATGGAGTCCGCTGGCAAGATCTGTTATCGGAGGATTGACATTTGCCACGGTACTAACCTTGTTTGTCGTTCCTACCGTTGTAATCGGCATTTCAAAAAAGAGAAGGAAACAGGTGAAAAAAGTATTGATGGAAAGTAATTCATAAAGGGTGTTACAAAACCTTTCTAGTCATCCTGAACATTGTGAAGGATCTCCAAATAAAACCTTCAGCTTGTTGGCTTAAAAATTCTCTGCATTCCTGCACGAAGTTCCTGAGCCAGTTCTTTTCGATCACTACTCTGAATCGGGGTATCACAAAAACGGATTTCACAATCGATCCGGTGATTTTTTGCCAGTTTAAAAACATGTGTATGAAACGGATCACGTGCTCCATAAAAACAGACTGACTTTTCTGCCGGCGGATCACCCTTCTCCTCGGCAGTCTTGTAATGGATCGTGCAATAGTAAACCGGAATATTTTTTGTTGCGGGAAAATCGAGCAGAGATGGGCGAAACGGCAAAAGGCTTTCACCGTTCGAAGTTGTTCCCTCAGGGAAGAGCACCATCCCCTGGTATTTGTTTAAACTGCGCGACATAATTTCATTCACCCGGGTTACATCGCGCTTTCTCGAACGATCCACAAAAATCACTCCCATGGTTTTAACCATAAATCCCAGTACAGGCCATGATCGAACCTCTTTTTTTGCCACAAAAGTGCACTTCACATTCAAATAAAGCGGAATGATATCTATATAGCTAATATGGTTGGAAACAAGAAAAAAAGGCGCCTGTGGGGTATTTCCTTCGGTTTTAACCCTGATATTCAAAACCGTGCACATCCCCACCGACCATAGATACATGTATAGATTTCTCAAAGGCTCATACGGTATGCGGGTCAGCCTTAAAATTGCATACAGCGGCAGATATATCAAATAGATGGAGAGTGTATAAAATATCAGGAAAAAGATTTTTATGGATGCGATAAATGATCTCATTCCTTCAATTCTACAAGTTAATTTGATATCTCAATCACCCGAAAAACATCTTCCGTGTTCGGTCAGAAATTGCCTCGATGTCCAGCAATATCATGAAATGTATTAAATTCAGCTCTTTATCGTAGGATGGGCCTGCAATCACTTTTGAACCGACATCCAGGTAGTTTTTAAAAAGTGGCGGAATATCAATTTCTTCAGTTTGAGGATCTTCCGGCTGTTCAAACGCCCTGTACTCTTCTTTAGGTTCAATATACAAGTCCGGATGTATGTGGCCTTGCCTTTTTAAATACTCCAGTGTATTTTTTGCCACAATCTGATTTTTGGTGTTCAGGGCAGCATATCCAAAAAGATATCTTTTCTTAAAATGCTCCAGGTATCCGGCAAATCCTTTCCACAACAAAAACAACACCCTGCCACTTCTGTGCTCCTTGCTGATGCAGGCTCGCCCAACTTCCACTGCGTTCCCCAGAATTTCATGAGGCAAGTCGTTAATTTTAAAGCGTACTTCGCTGGCAAATCCATTGCCAACTTTCGCCTGTTCAAACGTTTGCATCCGGTATGTTCCTATAATCTTCCCGGTTGCATTCTCAACAACAATCAGGTGATGAGATTGATCATCAAACCGGTCTTTATCAATCCCGTCCTCGAATTTAAATTCTCGTCCCAACTCTTCTTTGAATACCCTGTAACGTAACCTGAGCGCCTCATTAACTTCCTGCTCAGTTCTAGCAAACTTAATTGTGTACTGCTGACTCTCAACTTCGGTCAGCACATTCTCTTTAATCAGCAAATCTACACCTGCAATTTTTTTGTTTTTTCAACCTTTGGATGGTAACAATTTTTTAAATCGATTTGTATCAAAACTTTTACATACGTACCAACGAACGAAAATGATTTAAAACGTTTTGTTCAATTCTCTGATAAATGGGCTATTTTCCATGCTTCATAAGTTAAAACCGATTTTCAACAAAGAACACTCTTTTTTTGAATTCATCTAAGCCGAACCGGAAACTTTCCAAAGATATAAATATCTACATCATCTTTGGAGTGACACTTACTGCCGTTATGGGTGTGTCCAGCATTGCGCCGGCATTCCCCTCCATCGCACGCTCCCTCGATGTTTCTTCCGATAAAATTGGTCTTTTGATTACATTTTTTACCCTTCCGGGTATTGTGTTCACACCAATTTTAGGAATTCTGGCAGACCGCTATAATCGAAAAGTCATATTAATTCCATCACTTTTCCTGTTTGGCATTGCAGGTACGGCTTGTGCATTTGCCACTTCATTTGATCAGCTGCTGCTTTTTCGTGCATTCCAGGGAACCGGAAGTGCAGCACTTGGAGTGCTTAATCTGACATTGATCGGCGATCTATACTCGGGCAACAAACGCGCAACCGTGATGGGATACAACGGCAGTGTTCTCAGTATCGGAACAGCTATGTATCCAGCCATTGGCGGAGCACTGGCTATTCTCGGATGGCATTACCCCTTTTTCCTGAGCCTGATAGCCATTCCGGTTGGACTGTTTGCACTATTCTTTTTAAATCAGAAAACTGAGAAAAACGGATTGGGAATCAATCTCTATCTGAAGGAGGTGAAATCGGCCTTGATGTCAAAAATGGTTCTCGGGCTTTTTCTCGGTATGTTTCTCACATTCATTATACTCTACGGCGGGTACATCACATTTTTCACAATACTTCTGGATGAGAAATTTGCCAAAAGCTCTCTCGCCATCGGGATCATTCTCTCGGGTTCCTCACTGGTAACCGCAATCACTTCCGCTCAGCTCGGCAAGCTGACACAAAGGTTCAGTGAAAAGCACCTCATTACCACAGCAGCAATTCTTTACACGATTATCTTTTTGATCATTCCGTCGGTTGATAACATCTGGTTTTTTATTCTGCCAATAGCCCTTTTTGGCGTGGCACAGGGTGTCAATATCCCAAGTATTTTGAATCTACTGACCGGATATGCTCCAAAAGAGTTCCGCGCTGCATTTTTATCCGCCAATTGGATGGTAATGCGGATTGGACAAGCCGTTGGGCCATACGTTCTGGGACTCGTCTATCTGCACTGGAGCCTGGAAAGCACATTTTATGTAACAGCAATGGCAGGCGGGCTTTTTGTTATAACCAGCCTTACACTGATCCGAACCGGGAAACGAAAAGTTGAAATTACAACCAGCTAAGAGAATCGGTGCTTCTCACACTTGTTTCCACATACTGTTCAAAAATCTCATTCAAGTTGGAATTCTTCTCAAGCTCTTTCCGGGTTGCCGAATCCAGGTAGGCGAGAATCTTCCCTTTGTGCAGTATTGCAATATCATCGCATAAATTTTCAACCACCTCCAGTATATGGCTGGTGATGAAAATCGTTGTACCCTTTTCTTTTAGCCGGCGAATCACATTTTTCATCCGTCCGATTGATATAACATCCACACTTTCAAACGGTTCATCCAAAAATAGGAGCTTCGGTTCGGTTAGAATGGCCGCACAAAATGCAAGCTTCTTCCGGCTTCCTGAAGAGAGCTGCTTTGTTTTAACGTGAGTGAATTCGGTGATTTCAAAATAATCAAACAGGGATTCTATTTTTCCATTCAGCCCATGCGACGGAATGCCATACATTTCGCAAACGTATGTGACAAACTCGTGGGATGTGAAATTTTCAAACAGCAGAGGCGGCTGAAGAACGGATGCCACATCTTTTTTGATCTCAATTTCATTCGAGGAATTGTAGCTCAAACCATTGAGAATAATTGATCCCTCATCGTAATCAAGAAGGCCTGTTAAAATACCGATGAGTGTACTTTTTCCGGCACCATTCGGACCAATCAACCCGAAGATTGTTCCGGTTGGAACTTCCAGGTCCAGTTCAGTCAAAACCGGATCTTTGTCGTAGGCTTTGGTAAGTTTTTCGATTATTAGAGCTCGTTCCATAACTGGGGAATCACTTTCTTATTAAAAGAGACGGATAATCTCTTCAGCTTTTTAATATAAAGAATCAGCAGTATAACATTTGCGGCGAAGATTGCTGAAATATGGATCCACTGGATCTCCTCAAACACCGGGAATGCAAGCATTCCTAAAAGCACCACAATAAACATACCGGTAAAGTTCACCGAAGCGGGTACCACAGGATTGGATACAGACATCAGACTTACGTCTTCAATTTTCTTGTAATTATTCATCGAACTTTGGAACACATAATGCGCAAAAACCAATGTTATAAAGATTACGCCAATAAACACCTGAACCATCGTCAGAAGTGAATGATACAGAAATGGAATAAATACCAAGACGGAAAATAATCCGACCAGCGCAACTTTAAACGATGCTTTAAATCGCTCCAAAATAATCTGATCCCGCTTGATGGGTGCCTGAAGTGTAAGCAGTAGTTCACGGTTTTCGAACCCGAACATATTCGCCATTAAAACCATCAAAAAAATGACCGGTATCAGCGATAGTAGAATTGAGGTCATAAATCCACCATTTTCAGTTCCTGTGGAGACGAAAATGATATAGGGTATTACAAAAAAGTAGGTAAGCAGAATTTGGGTTTTACTGAATGGATGCTGCCATACAGAGTAAAAGTATTTTCCGCCCTGATGTCCCAGCCATTTCATAAGAATCCGGATGCCTTTTGAGTCATATTCATCTGAATCGTTTGCAACCGGTGTAAGCAGTGCTTGCCGCGTTTGCAAATAGAGATCTCTCTGTAGTAGAAATCCACAAATCATCACAGTGATAAAAACCACCAATACATCGAGCTGCTCCGGCAGCCAGGTTGCGGAAGAAAAGACAACCATACCCGGTGTAAAGATCAGCCAGTCATTAATCAGCGGCGCATACAGATCCGGCTTGGAGAAATATTGGCCAACATCAACCTGCACCAGGAAAACCACAGCTACCATCACAATCAGTCCGTAAAGGCCATTAACTCGATTGGAGTTGTGAGAGGTGAACTGTTTGAATCGCCACTTAATAGCGTTGATCAAGCCGTAGTTTAGCACAATCAGGATAGAGACCATGACCGCCTGAATAACGGTGGTTGCCATCAGTCCCAGATAAATAAACCAGAACAGGTTGAAGAGCAGGTTTACCGGGTGCAGGAAACCGGCAATGTTCATGTGGTTTATCAGCCTGTGAAGCGGCATCCCCATAGCCAAAAGCTTGCGATTGTCATTCAGTCGAAGACGGCTGATTTTGGTATAAAAGAGCTGAGCAAACCAAACAATATTGATAAACAGAAGATGAATCATGAACTGAACCTCTTCCGTAAACCAAGGGAATTGTTGCTGAACATCTGCGTGGTCAGGCGCAAAGAGCAGAGTGAATGCAATCCCGACAAACTGACCGAATATCAGCAGCAAAAAAAGTGAGTAGAACAGAATAGCACCGACCTCTATAGTTCGAAGAGAACGCCACCATAGCTTACTGTTCAGTTCAAGAAAAAGTCTTGTCATATACAAAATGAGTACGTTTTTATCCCGCTTAATAATCGCTCCAAAGCTGATTTAAAATTCTGCTTTTAAATGCTTTGGACAGCAGGTCGAAATTGAGCCATAAGTAGATGCTGATTGCCCCGATCAAACCGGTCATTACCCACAATCGGTAGGGCTGCCAGTCGCCCAGGGGTACAAAAACCGAATAACCAAGGATGAATATCGCGGATGACATTGTAAAAGTCACCTTTTGAGGAATAACCGGATGTTTAAAACTGAATGAGCTGTAACTCGCCTGCTGATATTGGTAGAAAGAACTCCACAAAAAAATCAGCATAAAACAGACAAAAAAGAAAGTATTGGCAATGTAGATAGCAAGTACGGATCCAAGTTGGGGCAGATAGATCAATTCAAAAATCGTGATGGCATAAAAAATGAACAGCGGCACGGCAATAATACCCAGCACCCTTTCCTTTAGCTGGCGCTCAAAAGGAACGGGCATCTGCAGGTGAAGCAGAAATTCCCGGTGTTCATACCCAAACAAATTGGCCATAACCATACCAAGCAGGGCAACCGGAATTGCAGCAAGCATTGTAGTAATCAATATTGTGGAGATCACCCCAAAGTCGACCAATAAAAGGAGCGGTATGTATACCAGAGGAATCAGGGCAATGGCAAAAACCTGCAGCTTGTTGTAAGGGTGCGTCATCACGTAGTAGTAATATTTTCCGGCATTGTTACCAAGCCATTTCCTGAGAAAACGCAGCAGGGAGCCCGCCTCTTTCCGCAGCTTAATTGCAGGCGGCTTCATGAGACCGTCCTTGGTTTTGTAGTAGTGATCTCTGAAGATCAAAAATGTCAATACAAACAGAAATCCAAATAGGACGGCCGTTAAAAATGGCTCGTGAGAATAGGAGGCTGACTGCAAAAGCAATCCGCCTGGCAGCCAGAAAAAAAGGTCTGTAAACCCGGTGAACTGTTCTGCAAACTGACCAATGACCGACTCCGGCCGACGTGAAAAAATTGCAAGCAGACTGATGACACCAAAAATCACAAAAATGAAACTGAAAACGATAATCCTGAACCGCTTCTCCACCATCCGCAAAAACCTGTGCTTTATAGAGAAGATCATACCGTAGTTCAACAAAACTGCCGTCACAAGTATGGGAATATTCCATCCGCTGTTGATCTGAAGCGATAAAAAGACCAGCCAGGTAATATTATATATCATGTTTACAGGATGGTAGAGAGCCATCAGGTTCAGATGCCAGGAGAGTGTTCCAGCAGGATATCCAAACGCAAGCAGCTTCCGATTCTCTTCCATATTAAGCAGGCGCGTACTGGTAAACGAAAAGTGCATAATCCAGAACACGTTGGCAAAAACAAGAATGATGAGCTGATGAATTTCAGGTGTAAGCCAGGGAAGTTCAACGGCAATTTCTGAAGTGGAATCGAGAAAAATGACCACGAGTGCCGAACCCATCAGGTTTACTGTCATCACCAGTAAAAAAAGTCCATAACCAACCAACAGAATGGATTGAAGCGTCGTCAATCTCGACAAAAACAGTTTCCAGTTCAGGTATAGCAGTTTGGTAATCATGGATCGAGCAAGGGGTCAGTCAAGTATCAGATATTTATTTAACTGACTGAAAAGCCCCGAAATTCATTCCGGGGCTTTGAATCAGACGTATATTGGTTTTCAGATTTTAAAACATGATCCCCAAAGCGATAGAAAATACGGCGTTTCTCTCTCCGTTATCAAAATCATCTTCAAATGCTGAGGTAAACCCATAGCTGTACCGTGCACTGGCGTTCAGTTTTGTCAAACCCATATTGAAATCCAGACCTAGTGATGCAATACCACCAATCTCTGTTCCGCTAATTTCATCACTAATATCTTCCGTTCCTGAAACGTCATCACCGGACAATTCCTGTTCAGCATTGACATTAAATCCAAGATATGGACCGATACCCAGGCTTGGTGTAATGGGGCCGGGAGGGCCTAACTGGAACTTGGCTAAAACAGGTACTTCTATGTAATCCAGTTTTAATTTGTAATTAAACCCCATGTCTTCCGCTTCAGCCCCTTTTTGGCTATAATAAACACCGCTTTCTATTGCAAAAGGAGTTGCAGGTAAATTTATATCGAGCACACCTCCAAGCAAAAGGCCGGTTTTGGCATCCGGTTCAAAATCAGAACCGTGCAGATTCGAAATATTCATTCCCGCTTTCAGTCCGAAACTGACAGGACTCTGTGCATTTGCGCTATGTACAATCACCACAGTTAAAAAAAGGGCAATTAGTATGGTTGTTAGTTTTTTCATATCTGTACTCTGTCTTTTTTGACTTCTGTTTATTTTAGGATCGTTTCCCTCAAACTTTGTTACAACAATTAATCAATTTCGCTGCTCAATACAAACAAATATTGATTTCATACTCTGCCTTTTAGAAGTAGTTTTCACCTTAAAATCGAAAACTACCCATTGCAGCTTAATAAGCTTTGTCATATATAATATTCAGAATATGTCAGATCAAATTGAGCAAAAAATCACTCTTGGTTAACCCGGACTCATAAAATGCTATTTCTTCTTTACAGGATCTCTTTTAAAAATTTTCCTGTATGACTCTCTTTATTGTCCGCTATATTTTCAGGAGTACCTACTGCCACAACATGCCCTCCGCCAAATCCTCCCTCTGGGCCAATGTCAATGATCCAATCGGCCGATTTGATTACATCCAGGTTGTGCTCAATAATGATGACAGAGTGCCCCTGGTTCACCAGGTCGTTGAACGACTTCAGCAGTTTTGAAATATCTTCAAAATGCAGTCCGGTTGTCGGTTCATCAAAGAAATAGAGTGTGTGCTCGTTGTTTGTCTTGGAGAGGAATTTTGCCAGCTTAACTCGCTGCGCTTCACCTCCCGACAAGGTTGTTGCACTCTGACCCAGCTTCAAATATCCGAGCCCAACGTCGTCAAGTGGCTGAAGTTTATTTACGATCGATGCCTCATCCACAAAGAAGTCGATGGCATCACTGACGCTCATCTCAAGTACATCATGGATATTTTTCCCGCGGTATTTCACCTGTAATATCTCTTTTCTGAAGCGGGTGCCGTCACACTCTTCACATACAAGTTCAATGTCGGCCATAAACTGCATTTCGATCTTCTGAACTCCCTCACCCTGGCAAGCTTCACAGCGTCCCCCCGGCACATTGAATGAAAAGTGCCCGGGTGTGTATCCCATGATTTTCGACTGTCGCGTGTTTGAAAAAAGATCGCGAATTCCATCAAATGCTTTGGTGTAGGTTGCCGGATTGGATCGCGTTGATCGCCCGATCGGACTTTGATCTACCATCTCAACCGCCTCCACATGCCGGAGACCGCTCAACCTGCGATGCCGGCCGATCTTCTCTTTCCATGTGCCCAGTTCATTCTGAATGGATGCATAGAGTGTATCGTGAACCAGCGTCGATTTTCCTGACCCGGAAACACCCGTTACGCAAACCAGCTTCCCAAGCGGAAATTCCACATCAATACTCTTCAGATTGTGTTCGGAAGCTCCCTCAACCAAAAGGAATTTATCGTTCCCTTTCCGGCGTTTCTCGGGAACAGGAATCTCTTTCTTCCCGCTCAGGTATTTCCCGGTGAGCGTCTTGGCTTTCAATAAATTCTTGTATGAACCACTGAATACAACCTCACCGCCGTAGCTGCCCGCAAATGGGCCAATATCGATAATGTTATCCGCAGCTTTGATCATTTCGGGATCATGCTCCACAACAAGAACCGTATTTCCAATATCCCGGAGCGATTTCAGAATATTGATCAGCCGGTCGTTGTCTCTCGGATGAAGTCCTATTGTCGGTTCATCCAGAACATACAGACTCCCAATCAATGAGCTCCCCAGGGAATTTGCCAGACTGATCCGCTGTGATTCCCCGCCACTCAGTGTGTTTGTCAGTCGCTCCAGCGTAAGGTAATCCAGCCCCACTTCGTCCAGGTATTTGAGACGTTTTCTGATTTCATAAAGAATCTGGCCCGCAACCTCTTTCTCGAAATCGGAAAGCGTGAGCTCATCGAAAAACTCCCTTGCATGGCCAATCGTCATCTCCGATACTTCTCCGATATGCAATCCGCCAACCTTTACATAGAGTGCATCTTTACGCACCCGGTAACCTTCACAGTCCGGGCAGCGGCTGTAACCCCGGTAGCGAGAATAGAGGACCCGCATATGAACTTTATAAAACTGGCTTTTCACATCTTTAAAAAATCCATGGATACCTTTATATCCGTCTTTCCCATTCCATAAAATTCGTTTGGTCTCCTTGTCGAGATCTTTGTAGGGCACATCAATCGGGAGCTGCTCTTTCGCCGCCACTTTGATAAAATCCTTCAGATATTTGCTGAACTTCGGTGAATCAAAAGGAGCCACGGCACCCCCCCGAATGGTCTTATCGTGATCTGGAATCACCAGATCTTCATCGATTCCTGCCACACGGCCAAACCCTTCGCATGTATCGCAGGCTCCAAACGGGTTGTTGAAGGAAAACATCTGCGGTGTCGGTTCCAGGAACTCCATACCGTCACGTTCGAACCGTTCACTAAATGGGAGTTCTTTGCCATCTCGAATTTTGATGGAACATCGACCATTTCCTTCCCGAAATGCTGTTTCTATGGAGTCAGCAAGCCGGCTGCGTCCGTCATCATCTTTTTTTAGGGATAGGCGATCAACGAGAACACGATACTTATTCGGCTTGACCTTTTTTGGATCCACATCATCGCTGCTGAGATCCACCATCTGTTCATCATCCACTTTCAACAGACGTGTGAGACCTTTCTCCTTGAGCACAGAGAGTTGCTCCTCCATCTTCCTGCCCTTCCTCAAATCGAGTGGGAAAAGCACATAAAATTTCGTTTTCTCCTCAAACTCATCAAACAGCTCTTTGATGATGGTTTCAGGAGTATCTTTCTGAACCTGTTTCCCAGATTTAGGCGAAATCGTTTTCCCGATTCTTGCAAACAGCAATCTCATGTAGTCATAAATCTCTGTGGACGTTCCAACCGTAGATCGGGGATTGCTGCTGGTTGTTTTCTGCTGAATGGCCATCGCCGGAGAAATTCCCTGCATAAAATCTACATCAGGCTTGTCCATCCGCTCCAGAAACTGGCGGGCGTAACTCGACAAACTCTCCACATAGCGCCGCTGACCTTCAGCGTAGATCGTATCAAATGCAAGACTGGACTTGCCGGATCCAGACACACCTGTAACAACCGTAAGCCGGTTTCGCGGAATCTCTACGTCAATATTTTTGAGATTGTGAACTCTCGCGCCCTTTACAATGATGGGACGATCTGATGAAGAGCTTCCGTTTTTTGAACTGATTTTTTTTCCGATGACTGATTCGCTCATAAAGCGTTGATTAGATGATTCCGCAAACGTGTAAAAATACGAAACTATTTGCCCGAATGGCAGAACGGATTCGCAGAATGTTCCATAACATGTGGAGCAACCTGATGCGTTCAGTGGTTCACCGTGGAGACGCCGGGTGCGCGGAAGGTTTCCATAAAATGACAAGCAGACGCTGGCAGAATTTCCGTTTCACCCCAAATGCTGACAGGTCGGAAAAAACCCCATACTTCTCCACGCCCTTAGCGTCTCTGCGGTGAACCTATTTTTATCCTAAACCAAAAAAAACCCTTCCTCAATACACTTGAAGAAGGGTTTCTCAGATATTCATGAGATTTGAGTTACTCCGGCTTGTAAACCACCTCACCGTTTATGATCACTCCCTCTACGTTGGTTAGGTACTCAAACGGGTCACCGTCAAACATGGCAATATCAGCATCTTTCCCTCGCTCCAACGAACCAACACGGTCATCAATTCCGAGGATTTCCGCGGCACCGACCGTGAGGGCATACAGTGCATTCTCCATTCCGAGTCCGTTCGCTGCAGCAATTCCGGCTTCGTAGCGTACCACACGAGTTTTGGGTACATATCCTTCATAACCGCTCTGAAAAGCAACCGGAATGCCTGCTTCCTGAAGTCTGGCAGCTGTTTCAAAACTGACGTTCTTCATGTCGCCACCCGGTCGGGCCATTGTTGGATGAATAATCACAGGGATACTGGCCTCTTTGATCTCATCAATCAAAAGGTATGCTTCAGCAGCTCCTTCCAGAATCATAGGGAATCCAAATTCACGCTGAATGCGGAGAGCCGTATTGATATCCTGTGCGGTTTGAGCTTGTACCAGTGCTGTTATCTCACCGTCAATCAGGTCGGCAAGCACTTCTGATTTCAGGTCTGTTCCGTTGGTTTCGCCTTCAGCTCTTTGGGCTGCATAATCCTGCGCCTTGATGAGCTCCTGCCTGAGAACAGACACAGCTTTTGAACGTGTTCCCGGAGAACTGAAATTGCTTCGCACTCCGGACCCAAGTGTCATAGACAACATGGTTGCATCCTGAACCAGAGCCTGATCAACATTTGTGCCTATCGGTTTTACGATCATCATCTGGCCGCTGATCACAGCTCCCGGCCCATGTCCTGTCTGAATGGTTGTTACACCCTGTTCTCTTAAATACTCCACAAGAAACTCGCGGGCGTTATAAGAGTCTGACGCCCTTAGTTCGGGCTGCACAGCGGAGGATGTCTCCAGCTGGTCCTGATCGTGATCCTGGTTGTAGTATCCGGCCAATCCTACCACAGATCGGGCGTCAATCATACCCGGTGTAACCACCTTCGCTTCATATACCTCGTAATCTGAAGGTATTCGGACACGGTTCTCCCGGCCTACTCTTTCAATTTTCCCATCCTTTATCAGAACCACACCGTTTGTGATAGCATCTCCGTTCATGGTGTAAACGGTTTCACCCTTTACGGCTATTTGTGCTTCGGCGGCATCTGCAAACAGGGACGCTGAAAATGTAACTGCAATCAGCGCAACAGCTGATAATTTTATTACTCGTTTTATCAATTTCATTCTTTTATTCATCATTTTGCGTCCTCCTTAGTGGTGTGAATGAAGTGTGGCTGCCCGGAAAATGTCATATCCACCGGTGGCATATTTACCCTGTTCCGGATCTTCACGATCCCAGGCTTTCTCACCTTCTACCCACGTCTGCTCCACATGCGTATAGACGCTGAACGGATCACCTGACAAAATCAGAAAATCCGCATCTTTACCCTGCTCCAGCGAACCGACACGATCTTCAAGGTCCAGCATTCTTGCACCGGCAATGGTCAGAGCCTCCAATGCTTTGTCACGACTCATCCCTTCCTGAACCGCCATTGCGGCCATTCGAAAGAGAAAACGTGAATCCACAATCGGATCATCGGTATGAAATGCCACGTCAGCGCCGGCTTTCTCCAGCTCTCGTCCGTTGATATCAAAAATATCGATGGTCTCCATCTTACCTCCCGGGGAGTCCAGCCCGATAATGGAAGAACCGATCACATTGGAGTTTGCAATTTCGTCGGCCACTTTCCACGCTTCACTCACGTGTTGAAGCACTACCCTGTAACCAAACTCTTCTGAGAGACGGATGGCAGTCAGAATGTCGTCATGACGGTGTGTATGGTTATGAACGATGCGCTTACCTTCCAGAACTTCCACAAGGGTTTCCATCTCCAGGTCGCGCGCCGGCATCTTTTCAGGATCTCCGTCTGCCTCTTCAATCTTGTTTTGATAGTCCTGTGCTTTTAAAAACAGGGAGCGAACCATTGCCGCGGATTTAGCGCGAGTACCGGGAGTTCCTCCTGAACGAAGCGGATTTGTACCGTTGGCCATTTTCAGTCCACCGTAAATACCGTCCTCTTCATCCACCATCACCAGCATATCTTCGATGGTATTTTTAGGATTGGTCTTTACATAAACAGTTTGACCGCTCATCAGATGACCGGATCCCGGCATAATATTTACGGTTGTAAGACCGCCTGCCAACGCTTTGTAAAACGTTTTACTTCTCGGGTCGATCGTATCCATGATGCGTACATCAGGATGCAGTGTTGCGGATTGGTCACCACCGTCGCCCTCTCCAATATGAGAATGGGTATCCACAAGTCCCGGCATAATGACCTTGCCAGAGGCATCAACCCGGACCGCATTTCGGGGAATTGAAACGGATCCCTCTCCACCCACAGCTTCTATTTTTCCATTTTGAACAACCAACACACCGTTGGATATCACATCTCCCGAAATCGGGATAATCTCCGCACCTTCAAAAACATGCGGTCGATCTTGTGCTTGCAGGCTTACAGCCCATAGGCACAACATCACACTTACAGTAAGCAGTTTTTTCATAAATCTGATTCTGATTGGTTTACATTTACACGTGGAATTAACATAGATAAACCGAACCGTTTTGTAAAAAGAAATAAAGTTTGGTGGCAAGGTATACGGTTACGACATACGATCTAAGCTGTAGGCCATCGTCTGGCGAATTCCGACGTGCCGTTCGGCGGTTCGTCTGACGAGTTTTGGGTTGATGAAAGCAGAGGTGGTGTTCTCACAGTTCGATTTTTGCAGCAGAACTGCGTGGTTGTCTTCGCGGTGCCCAAGCTCCGCGACGAGGAAAAGTAAATCACTCAACCACAAACAATTCTATCAACCGATTTAAACCCGTCAGCCTGCAAAAACAGCATGCAGACGGGATGTGAACTTCGCTCTACGTCTTCGCCCGTCGAATTCCGGCGTGCAGTTCGGCGGTTCGTCTGACGAGTTTTAGTGTAATGAAAACAGGGGCATGTTTTTCACAAGGTGAATTTAGGGCTCACCCCGGATGGATAATCTGTTTAGAGAAAACCAAACCGGTAAATAATCCACCGCCGAATAGAGGGCGTGTTTTGGAGTTCAGGATAGAACAGAGGCGGTATCCACGCAGATCGTTTTTTTGCAGCGGAGCTGCGTGGTTGTCGTCCCGGAGCGGAGCTCCGGGACGAGGGGAATCTCAAGACTCAAATCTCATGTCTCAAGTCTATTTAACAGCATTCGCAATCTGATCTACAAAATCCAGCTTCTCCCAGGTGAATTCGTCACGGCCAAAATGTCCGTATGCAGCCGTCTTTTTAAAAACGGGCTTTTTCAGATCGAGTCTTTTAATGATACCGGACGGAGTCAGATCAAACGTTCTCATTACGGCATCCGCAAGTTTCATGTCATCCACTTTGCCGGTGCCATATGTATTCACGTGAATGGATACAGGGTCAGCCACTCCAATAGCGTATGCCACCTGAACAAGACATTCATCCGCCAACTCAGCAGCTACAATATTTTTTGCGATATGACGAGTGGCGTAGGCTGCACTTCTGTCTACTTTTGATGCATCCTTACCCGAAAATGCACCACCACCATGCGCTCCGCGTCCGCCGTAGGTATCCACAATTATTTTTCGTCCGGTGAGACCTGTATCTCCATGCGGGCCGCCAATCACAAACTTGCCGGTCGGATTAACGTGCAGAATGGTTTCAGAGTCGATAAAATCTTCCGGGATTGCCGTTCCTATCAGATGCTTTTTAACATCCTGTTTGATCTGAGCTTGATCAATACCCTCATCGTGCTGGGTTGAAATCACAATCGTATCCACTCGCTTTGGCTGCTTATGCTCATCATATTCAACCGTTACCTGGCTCTTGCTGTCCGGACCCAAATATGGCATCAGCGCTGTTTCCTTGCGAATATGAGCCAGTTTCCGAAGCAGATCATGTGAATACTGCAGCGTCATCGGCATGTACTGTTCCGTTTCCCGGTTTGCATAACCGAACATCATCCCCTGGTCGCCGGCTCCCTGTTTAGCTTCTTCTGATCGATCCACACCCTGCGCAATATCCGGACTCTGCTGGTGAATGGTTGTCAGCACACCGCAGGAATCCGCATCAAACCTATAGCTCGCCTTCGTGTATCCGATATCGCGTATCACTTCACGGACCACCTCCTGAACATCAACATATGAGTCGGTGGTTACCTCACCTGACACAACTGCTAAGCCGGTGGTAACCAGAGTTTCAACAGCAACCCTGGAGTTTTCATCTCCCTCCAGCATTTTATCTAAAATAGCGTCAGAAATTTGGTCAGAAACTTTGTCAGGATGTCCCTCAGAGACAGATTCGGATGTGAATAATCTTTTCATCAATTTTGTCTGTAGAAATTTAAATCGGTTTAAAAAACGATTTGAAAGTACGAAAAAATTGTCAGGTTTTCACTTTGTGAAATGTTATTCGTCACTTGAAAAGAGATCTTTTCCATCATCTGAAGTATTCCGCTTAAATCCCAGATATTGATATGCCTTTGCCGCTGCTACTCTTCCTTTCGGTGTCCGCTGCATAAAACCCTCCTTGATCAAAAACGGTTCATACACCTCTTCTATCGTCCCCTTATCCTCACCCACGGCAACACCCAGGGTGCTCAAACCCACCGGTCCGCCGTTATAATTTTCAATAATTGCTTTCAGAATCCGCACATCCATATCGTCCAACCCATTTTGATCAACATCCAAAGCGTTCAGAGCTTTGTCTGCAATACGATCATCGATTTCTGTCATCCCCTCCACCTGGGCAAAATCCCGGGTTCGCCTCAACAATTTGTTCACAATTCTTGGCGTTCCGCGGCTGCGCCGGGCAATTTCATTTGCACCTGATTCGGTGATCCCAAATTTCAAAATATGTGCCGTTCTCAGCGCAATACGCTGTAGCAGTTCGGTATCATAGTAATCGAGCCGCATGTCTATCCCAAAACGAGCCCGGAGTGGGGCAGTCAGTAATCCTTTTCGGGTTGTGGCGCCCACAAGTGTAAAGTGGTTGAGGTCGATCTGAACACTGCGGGCATTCGGCCCGGAATCGATCACAATATCCAGTTTATAATCTTCCATCGCTGAATAGAGATACTCTTCAATCACCGGATTCAGGCGGTGAATTTCATCAATAAACAGTACATCCCCACTCTCGAGGTTTGTGAGCAATCCGGCCAAATCTCCGGGTTTTTCCAAAACAGGTCCGGTTGTAGGCTTGATCTGAACTCCCATTTCTGCTGCAATTATATAGGCGAGTGTTGTCTTCCCCAATCCGGGAGGCCCCGATAGAATAACATGATCTAAAGCCTCGTTTCTTTTTTTAGCTGCCTGAATAAATACCTTCAGGTTGTTGATCACCTTCTTCTGACCAACAAATTCAATCAGAGATGACGGGCGTAGATTTTCTTCAACGGAATGATCTTTTTCTTCGGGATCTAAAAGAGGATTTTGCAATGCGCTGAGTATCTGATTTTTTTAAAACTTTGGTAATACTATAATAGTTAACTTAACAGGATATTGCTTCATTGCAATCAACTTATGCGAAAAATGGATCCTGAAAGCCGGGTTTGTCACTTTTTTCACTTACCAAACAATATACAATGAGCGAGATTTTGAAAGAATATGAGGTTCAGCCGGTCGAAAATGTATCGGATCTTAATATTATGGGCAAGGAGTTCTTTCTCAATTACGAACTTAGCTGGCTCAAATTTAACTGGAGGGTACTGTTTGAAGCACAGAATAAGCAAAATCCGCTTCTTGAGAGAGTCAATTTTATCGGAATAGTTTGCTCAAACCTTGATGAATTTTATCAAAAACGAGTTGGGGGATTGAAACGCCAGCTTCATGCGGGCGTTACCGAACTTTCGGTGGATGGAATGACACCAAAAGAACAGCTTAACGCTATTCGAAAAGACATCTCTAAAATGATAAAGGCATACAGAGATTGTTTCTTTAACGACCTGCTGCCTGATCTCAGGAATGAGGGGATCAAAATTGAACAGTATAATAATCTTGAAAACTCCCTTCGTGACAAAGCCGACCACTATTTCCAAACACAGCTCTACCCAATCATAACCCCGCTGGCGGTAGATGAAGCACACCCCTTTCCGTTTATTTCCAATAAGAGCCGATCTTTTGCAGTACAACTAAAACATGAAAATTCTGATGAGCACTTCTTTGCGAGATTAAAAATACCATCAAACCGGCCCCGCTGGATTCCTTTGAGCAAAGAATCAGGACAATTGATACTTCTTTCAACAGGAGATCTCATTAAGGAAAAAATTGCTTCTTTTTTCCCCGGAATGGATATCATATCTGCGAATATTTTTCGTGTAACCAGAAATGCTGATTTGAAAAGAAATGAAGAGGAGGCAGATGATCTCCTTGAATTAATTGAGGATGAACTCCGTGAACGACGTTTTGCTGAAATTGTCAGATTGGAAATTGACAAGAATATGCCTGAGAATGTTAAAAATTATCTCATCGAACAGCTGAATATCAGCAAAAACGATCTTTTTGAAATGGATGGGCCTCTTGGGCTCGCTGACTCAACACAGCTATACAACCTGGATGGATATAAGAATTTAAAATACCCTCAATGGACTCCCACTCTTCACCCTGTTTTTAAACATGAGATGGAAGAAGAAATTCCGGATATATTCAGCAGTATCCGGAAAGGTGATTTCCTCGTACACCACCCCTATCACAGCTTTGAGTCATCCACCCAGCGATTTATTGAAGCAGCTGCAAATGACCCAAATGTACTTGCCATAAAACAAACACTCTATAGAACCTCCAGCGATTCTCCGGGAATGCACGCTCTTATTCGCGCTGCTGAAGCCGACAAACAGGTGGCAGTTTTAGTTGAATTGAAAGCCCGGTTTGATGAAGAGAGAAACATCAGCTGGGCTCAAAAACTTGAAAAGGCCGGAGCGCATGTTTCATACGGAATTGCCGGTTTAAAAATTCATACTAAACTCACGATCGTTGTGCGGGAGGAAGAGAACGGTCTCCGCAGATACATTCATGTTGGTACCGGAAATTACCACCCAGACACGGCTCAGCTTTATGAGGATCTCGGTTTCTTCACTTGCAGCGAAGATCTGGCATCGGATGTGAGCGATATTTTCAACCTGCTGACCGGTTATGCGCCGGATCAAACATACAACCGGATGCTGGTTGCTCCCAAACACATGCGAAATCACATTACGGCTTTGATTCAGCATGAAATCGATGCTGCCAATGACGGTAAGAAAGCCCGAATTATCGGTAAAATGAATAATCTTGAGGATCCGCTGATTATTCAAAAACTGTATGAAGCCTCACAGGCAGGCGTGGAAATTGACTTGATTGTCAGGAGCGTATGCAGACTCATACCGCAGAAAAAAGGGTTGAGTGAAAACATTCGGGTACACGCCATTATAGGTCGTTTTCTGGAACACTCCAGATGTTACTATTTTCATCACAGTGGTGAAGAGAAATATTATATCGGCTCTGCCGACTGGATGCATCGAAATCTGGATGCAAGGGTTGAAGTATTAGCACCGATAGAAAATCAAAACCTGAAAAATTACCTGCGATTTTTTCTCAATTTATACCTTTTTGACAATTCTCAGAGATGGGTGCTTAAATCATCAGGTAAATACAAAAAAGTTAGTCAAAAGGGAGACAAAGAAAAGATTGCCGTGCATCAATACCTGATGAACCATGTCAAATCAAACCAAAACCCAATTCCAGGTCCGATCTCTTCCTGATTCTTCAATTTGAATTTTCTTCGAGTTCCTGTATTAAAAGTTCTGCACTATTCTCAAACCTACCATCAGCTTCATAAACCTGATAGGCAGCTTCTCTTGCTTCTTCAATCATTTCCAGATTCAGGTAGGCGTTGCCCAAAAACCACCAGGCTTTTTCATTGAAGAATTTATTCATTTCATCAGACTGAGAAGCTGTTTCAAAATAACTTCTAGCCTCTTCGAAATTACCAGAGTTGTAATAAAGAATTCCCAGGTTCATCACTATTTTGGCTTCCTGTACCGGATCCAACTCCTGAATAAGTAGAGATTTAAATTTTGAAGCAGCTTCATCGGCCTCTCCTTCGTAGGCTAAAGTAAGTGCACGACTCATTTCAACATCAATAATGGATGGATCGGAATCATCAGAACGCAGAATATCAGTACCTGACATCTCGTCAATCTCAATTTTAGAAATCGATGATGGATGCAGCGATGCCGCCTCTTGAGGTGTATAAAACTGCATTCCAAAGCTTATCAATATCACAGCAGCGACTGCAAAAATCCAGTTTTTTGAATTTTTCCACCAACTGTCTGATTTATTTTCATTTAATGAGGAAATGGAATTGATATTGTTTGATCTGGCATCTTTTGCTAAATCTCTGAGATGTAGTTCAGTCTCAAACCATTTATAGTATTTCGGATTTTCGACAAATTTTTGCCAAAGATTTTCGATCTCACTTTCCGATAGATCACCGTCTATATACCGTGTTATTTCTCTGTAGATTTCTTTATCCGACATTTCTCTTTACTTGAGTATTATTTTTGACAGGAGACATTGCAAAAGAATCCGCTACATTTACTTTTCAAGGTCATCGATCATTAAAAATTAATCATCAACAGTGACACATCATAAAGTAAAACGCCTCAGTTTGTTTGTAGATGAAGCAATCTGGGGGACCTTTATTTGCAATGCATACTGTAGACTCTATTGATTATGATAACTGTCTGTATGGACCCGATTTTTTAAAATCCTTACAAAAATAATATTCATTTCTACCCATAATTCTCAGCACACGAGCTCAAGTGTTTAATAACGCGGTGTTTACGCTGCCACGCATTATTAACGGAGATATCAAACTTTTCGGCCACATCCCTGGCGTCTGCTTCAGGATATCTGAAAATAAACTCCACCAAATCGCGGTAGTGATCTTTGAGTTTTTCAATGCATCTCCTGAGAATCATTTTGCGATCATCGTTTATCAAATCCCAAATTTGATTTTCGCGAACGCTCGGCTCTTCGACAAGTTCTTCGTGTTCATTCAAGCTGTGATCACGCAATAAATTGAGGTAGGTATGACGTGCAGCTTTCATCATATATTTAGCAAGACCGCCGGGATTATCGATCACATTTTCACGGATTTTAGGAATCAAATACTCAAACATCTGCTGAACCGCATCTTCAGCATTTTCCGGTGTCGCACCCATCCTTGCAATCAAATATTTCTTCAAAATAATCAGAGATTCTTCACAAATCTGGTTAACTGATTCCCTATCATTGCTTTGAAGTGCTTCTACAAGTTCAGAATAGTCCATACCCCGATCGATTTTAGTTTGTGGAACTTTGAAGATAACAGTTGATCAGATTTGAACAAATTAAATTATAAGCAAAAACGCGTAGGTATATTCTGATTTAGCTCAGATCAGGTTTTTGTTTCTAAAGCTAATGTACTGATCACCGGCTATAATAATATGGTCGTCCAATGGAATTCCAATTTGTTTCCCGCTCTCCGCAATTCGGTTAGTCAAGTTTACATCTGATGCCGACTCTTTTGCATATCCGGAAGGGTGATTATGGGCAACTAAGATGGAATTGGCCTGATTAAGTATTGCCTGTCTCAATACTTCCGGTACATCAACAATCGTGGCCTTATTCCCTCCCTGACTGATCTTTTTATATCCGGTCAGAATTTTGGCGTTGTTCAGAAATGCAACATAAAACTCTTCGTGCGGCAGATCCCGAAGGCGTGGCACAAAGAATGCTGCTGCATCATCCGGCGAAGTAATCCGAATTTGCTCACCCAGAGATGCCATTTGAATTCGCTTTGAAAGCTCAAACACCGCTTCAAGCGTCAGAGCTTTGACCTTCGCAATTCCCGGAATCACCTTCAGAGATTGCCAATCCTGGCGTGATAGATTTCTCAAACCGTCAAACCGATCCAGCAAGGCCCTCGATGCGTCAATCACGTTCATACCTTTGGTTCCGGTTCTAAGCAGAATAGCCAGCAGCTCGGCGTCGGATAGTGAATCGGCCCCGTACTTTAGAAGTTTCTCCCGCGGCTGTTCATCCGGTTGCATATCCCGCACCGCCCGGCCAAAGTATTTCTTCGTATCAAACTCCTCTGTTTTCATGTCTCTTTTTTAATTGTAAGAGGGAAAAACAGAGAGTTCCTTACAGAAAAAATTTAGAAATGATGAATAACGAACGTCGAATATTGAATGATGAAGTAGAAGAAAGCCGCTTAATGTTTATCGTTAGGGATTTACACTTCATCATTAGGTATTCATAATTCGATATTCGTCATTCCTCTTCTTGATATTCCAAAATATCTCCCGGCTGACACTCAAGCGCCTCACAAATCGCCTCGAGTGTGGAGAAACGAATCGCCCGCGCTTTACCGGTTTTCAGGATGGAAAGGTTCGACATGGTAATATCGACCTTCTCGGAAAGTTCCGTCAGCGACATCTTTCGCTTGGCCAGCATTACGTCCAGATTTACAATGATGGCCATGGTTATACCGTTAGTTTTTGTTCTTCATGCATAATTGAAGCCTGATTCAATATCTCAGCTATCACAAAACAGACCAACCCGGCAAAGAAGAGAGTGAAATCAAAAGGAGGCAAAACAGCTGTGATCTCATCCGTTATCACATGAGATTCAAAATAGAGTTTTATTCCCCACTCGAAAAGAAACTTGAGAGGTGCGGCTATAATCAAAAGGAAACCTACGATACGAATATCCAACCCGTTTTGAACCGTAAATGTATCTGTTTTGTGCATAGCATTTAGAACACGCTTCAATACAGAAAATCCGTAAAGGGCCAGCCCGAAAATTCCAATGTGGAATAACATAAGAATTGATCCTGCCAGCAATTCTCCTTGAAGCGGTGTGAAATTCATCTTTACGCTTCCTGCTGAAAATAGAAACGCCTGCTCATCAGCTAATACCTCTTTAAGGTGATTAACCAAAAATGAGGAGTCCAGGTACACATCGAACATTGCCCCAATTTCACCTCCTGAGTAGATGAAAATACCAAGCATCAAAAATTGCATAACAATGGTTATCAGTAATACAGCCCAAATTAATTGTGCTATAAAACGCAGAAAAGAGATAATCGACCAGCTTCCAAAAATTTTCATAATCTACACCGTCAGTTTTTGTTCTTCGTAAATTTTACGTCCCTCTTCCATGATGTACCCAAACAGCAAAAGAACCATCCCCACAGCTAAAAACAAAAACGCATAGTCACTTGAACGGCCAATCTCCCTACCCGAAATCAGTAGTTCATCACGGATAATATTGGCTACAACAAATCCCCTCAGATAATAGTACACACCGACAAATCCGACTGTATTTCCGGCAATTTTCAGGTACCTGGAATTTTGAGCCAAAAACAGCTCTCCCTTTGCAACTGCATGAAAAAACTTCGACATCAGGATGAAAACTGTAACAAGCACTAAACTTTTAAGCAGCTCTCCTATCATCAGGAGATAGATATATATTCCCAACGAAAGAGGCAGCGTTACGTAGAGGGTTTCTGATCGGGTTGAAACTTCAACTTCTTCTGAAAATATTTGTCTGCTTTCTTCCGATGAAATTTCTACCGGCATGCCGCCCACCCCTCCATCGTGAATAAATACAGCCAGTGTGTAGGCTACAAAACCCAACATGATTACCGCACCCAAGAGTGACCAAAATGCCAACTGACGAGGCAATGAAAGTCCTTTTTCTAAATTTTGAATCATATCGTGAGCTCCTGTTCTTTTTGAAGTTTAACTCCCTGATCAAAACTCCAGGCAATGGCCAGCATTACCAACCCAAAAAGAAGCATCAGCATAGGTTGACTAAAGCCGGAGCTAACCTCAGAAGTATTATCAAATTTCAGGTCGGCAAAGTGGTCCATACTTATTAATGAATTCAATAACCACATTAGAAAGGGAGTAGCAATGGCCATCCAGGCAGCAACTTTCAGATAAAAAGCATTCTTACGGGTAAAAAACTCCGGGGTGAGAAGGCCAGTAATGAATTTGCGCAAGTACCAGATAAAAACCATTCCGTAGAGTATCACAAACAGCAAACTCAGCGCGTTTGATCTTGCGTAAGAAACAAATTCTTCTTTTTCGAGAGAGAGTGCCGGTACGGCGTAGCGTACCGGAACGTCATCGGTAGACTCTGTGACTATCGTCTGATTTTTGATTAACCCAAAATATCTGCTCTCTGAAGAGCTCAGATCACGGTTAATCTTACTCGCCTTAAGTGCCAACGAGTCGGAAAAAGAGACTCTATAGACATTATCTACCGATGTGAAATAGTAGTTCTCTTCGTCAATGTCATTCACCTTATCAATTACTCTTTCGAAGACATAATTATCCCCCAAAAAGCTTTGAGATACCCAGTAGTTTGCATTGGTAACTCCCTCCAAATCAAGATTTGGTGCAATCAGTGATGGCAGCTTTGCAAAGTAATAGAGCCCAAAAAGAAATGACAGAGCAAGGACAACCAGCACAAAATTACAGCTCCACACAACAATTTTTATAGAGAGTGGTGATTTCATATCGTTCAGTTTATTCAAATTCTATACCTAATTACGGTAATTATTTATTGATAAACAATAATTATTTATTCTTTAAAGAAAAGATACGAGTTATCCACTCCTTTCTGATAGGGAGTCAAAAAACTTAGATCCAATTAAATATATCCGTCTGACCGCATGGAGCGGTCGGACGGGGACATAAAAAAAGCCGGCAGACTCTTTCGAATCTGCCGGCTCATCAATGGTTTGTTCTAATCTAATCTAAACTCGCCTCTGGCCTCTTACCTCTCTCCAATCACATCATTCCGCCCCACCCATCAGCGGTTCGTTAAATGCGCGAATACTGGAGTTGGGCAATCCTTCCGGATAGTACGTTTTACTCAGGTCCAGCGCTTCAATCACCATCTTCAGGTGAAGTTCTTTCGAGTTTTCGTAGAAACTCTGAGCCGCGCCTGTCAGTTTTGGCTTGCCGTGAAGCGGTTTGTCGCTCACACAAAGCAGTGTTGCAAACGGCACCCTATACCGGTAGCCATTGGTCGCTACAGTAGCCGATTCCATGTCCACCGCCAGGCTCCGGCTGATGTGAATCTGTTCAACCGCCCGTTTCTTAATAAACTCCCAGTTCCGGTTGGCCGTGGTATAAACGGTTCCCAGACGATAATTCCTGTCATATTTGTCCATCACCTCTTTCAGATATACGTTCAGCAGGTGATTGGGAGTAATTGGAATGTTCAGAGGCAGAATATCATCCAGAACTTTGTCTTCGCGCATAAAACCGGTGGCGAGAACAAAATCTCCAATCTCCTGGTGATTTCTCAATCCTCCGCAGTGTCCCACCATTATCATCGCATCCGGACGAAGCACGGCCACATGGTCTGAAATCGTTTTAGCATTTGAAGGGCCAACTCCCATGTTAATCAACGAAACCCCCTTGTTATCGGGCAGTTTGTAATGGTACGCCGGCATCTGTACAGAGCGGTTTGGCTGCACACAATCAGGATATCGATCTTTAAACACCTCCACATGCATGTCGTAATTCGTAAAGAGGATATAGCGCTGAAAGTCCTGAGGCCGGGTACCGGTATAGTGTTCCAAACGATTCAGTGAAATATCAATCCGTTCAGGAGTAAATAAAAAGAGCTTCTTCTGTGTGATATCCCATTCGTCTTCGTCGGCATTATCAAAAAGGTTCGGATCGTTCATGGCCACCCGTGGGCGTGAAGGGAATATTTTCACATCCGCTCCTTTCTCCATCAGTTTTTTCATTTCGCGCGTCAAGTACCATCGGTAGGCGTGTGGCAGCGCCATCTCCCCCGTGATAATAGGATTATGCTCCGACCAGGAACGCTTAATCATCAGCTTCGGATAATCCCCATCATCGTATATTTCCTCCATCATGTCGCATGCTTTGTTTGCAAGCTCCTCGATTTCTTTTTCGTTGCTGAATGAGTCTTTTGTAATTTCTAGTCGTTTATCCATAAATACGATTCGTGATGAGTATGTCGTTCAAATTTACCAAGCCCGGATGGGAGTTGCTCAAAGATAAGAAACTCTATGAAACTCCCATTTTTTCTCTGCATCAATTAAAACTGAAACCGGTAAAGGATCAGTCCAATCATCCATACTATGTACTGAATGCACCTGATTGGATTAATGTAATCCCACTCACTTTAGAAAACGAGATTATTTTGGTTGAGCAGTATCGTGTCGGGATCGATGAAACGACTCTTGAACTCCCGGGAGGAATGGTCGATCCCGGAGAAAATCCGCTTGAAGCGTGCAAAAGGGAACTCCTGGAAGAGACGGGTTATATTTCAGATGAATGGGAAACACTTGGAAAAACCAGCTCCAATCCCGCCATTCTGAACAATTTCACTCATCTTTTTGTAGCCAGTAATTGTGACTTCACAGGTAGTAATCACCCGGATGGATCAGAAGATATCAAAGTGCACAAAATGCCCCTTAAACAGTTCTTATCGCTTGTGAATGACGGTACTGTCCATCACGCAATTGTCCTTGCAGCGGTAGCTCAATTTCTTTTGAGAGAGAGCAGCAAGTGACGGCTTCAGGTAAAGTTGATTTATTTTTGCTGTTAAATTCATACATACCCTATTTAACTAATTGCCACCTTCTCACTCCTCAATACTTAATACCTGATACTTGATACTTACAAATCAAAGAAAGAACCCGATAGACAAACAACGCCCTTTTTGGTACCTTTGACGTACAATTTAAAATTCAGGAAACCATGATATCAAAACGAGCTCAACAGCTATCCCCGTCAGAAACTTTAAAAATCAGTGCCAGAGCAAAAGAACTTGCCCGTGAGGGAAAATCAATTGTATCACTGAGTGCCGGCGAGCCCGACTTTAAAACACCTGCGCACATCTGTAATGCAGCTATAGAGGCGATTACTGATGGTTTCCACGGATATACGATGAACACCGGAATGCCTGAACTGCGTGAGGCCATAAGCAAGAAACTGAAACGGGATAACCGGCTAAAATTTGATCCAAATCAAATTGTCTGCTCAAACGGGGCAAAACAATCCATTGGCTTCACCCTGCTTGCTATCATCGATCCCGGCGATGAGGTGATCATTCCTGCACCTTACTGGGTCTCCTATCCGGAGATGGTAAAAATGGCTGAAGGTATTCCGGTTACGATCAAGACTGATTTTGATAACAGTTACAAGCTGACGGCTGAGCAGCTCGAAAATGCCATTTCAGACAAAACAAAAGCGATCATTCTGTGCTCTCCTTCTAATCCAACCGGAGCCTGCTACTCAGATGAAGAATTGAGTGAACTTGCAGATGTGTTGAAAGACTACCCTGATGTGATCATCATATCAGATGAAATTTATGAATACATTGTTTTTGACCGGGATCATGTCAGCATATTAAATGCGGCTCCGAAATTGAAAGACCGGACGGTAATTATCAACGGTTTTTCGAAGGGATTTGCGATGACCGGCTGGCGGCTTGGATACATGGCCGGACCAAAGTTAATTGTCGATGCTGTTGCAAAAATACAAAGTCAGGAGACATCTGCACCCTCTTCCATTTCGCAGAAAGCAGGTCTTGCCGCATATACAGGCTCCATGAAACCGATTGATGAGATGCGCAAGGCATTTAAAGAAAGACGTAATTTCATTGTCGATGAATTAAATTCAATGCCTGGCGTTGAATGCTTTAAGCCATCAGGTGCTTTCTATGTATTCCCTGACGTCAAGAAGCTGCTCGGCAAATCTACATCATCAGGAAATATAATTGAGACAACCACAGATTTATCTCTTTACCTGCTTGAGGATTATGGCGTGGCAACCGTGCCCGGAGACGCTTTTGGTGAACCCGGCGGTTTGCGCCTGAGTTACGCCGCCTCACTGTCAGATTTGCAGGAAGCTGCCAAAAGATTGAAAGCAGGTTTTTCTGAACTTAAGTGATTTCAGTGCCACTTTGTTTTGCGTTTATATTTGGCACATTTTCTGCTGTTATATTGTGAAAATTTCAACTAAATAATTTTTTGACCATGCCTACATATGAATACAAAAGAGAAGACGGAACCGTATTTGAACTTTTTCAAAACATGAGTGATGATGCACTTACTTCATGCCCTGATACCGGACAACCGGTCAAAAGAATCATCTCCGGTGGCGGAGGTGTAGTTTACAAAGGCACCGGCTTCTACAATACCGACTATAAAAACAGCAAACCAGAGCCTGCCTGCAGCACTGAAGGAGATAATTCTTGCGGCTGTGCGGTTAAACCCATTTAAATTTACATGAGCCAATCCAAAAAGAAGTCACATCAGCAGGCAATCGACCAGTTTGTTCAGGCTTGGGGCGAGATGGCTTCTGCATGGGGAATTAACCGGACAATGGCTCAAATACATGCATTATTATATGCGGAAGGCGAGCCCCTGGATACGGACTCAATCATGGAGCAACTGAGCATTAGCAGGGGCAATGCCAATATGAACCTTCGCAATTTAATGCAATGGAAATTGGTTCAAAAAGTTCACTACAAAGGCCAGCGAAAGGATTATTTCACGGCTGAACAGGAAGTGTGGACAATCGTTTCCCGAATTATCCAGGAAAGGCAGATTCGAGAAGTAGAACCAATACGGGAAAATCTTACTAATACGCTGTCCATTCTGGGACAGACAGATCAGCTCAGCGAACAGGAAGCAGAGTTCAGGGAGCGCATTGAAAACTTTGTTGAGTTCCTTGAAATGTTTGATCGTTTCACAAAAGCTTTGCTTCCCTATATCAACAAAAAAAATCTTACATTTTTAAAACACCTTGTAAAACTGGCCGAAGCCCATCAGTCTTTAAAAGGCAGCAATAAATCTCAACAAGAAGAATCTTAGTCTCATATGTCAGAATCTAATAGAAATATTGGCAGATTGGGTGAGGATATTGCAGCTGCTTACCTGGAATCAAAAGACTGGCTGATTTTTGATCGCAATTATTTTTTTGAAAAAGCGGAAGTTGACATCGTTGCGACCGACCGAAACTATATTGTATTTGTTGAAGTCAAATTCCGCACAAATACATTCTTTGGTGAACCTGAAGATTCCATCACACCTGAAAAGGAAATAAACATTCGAAAAGCTGCTGAAGCCTGGCTCTATGAGCGAAAAATGGAAACTGCTGTTGCCCGCTTTGATGTCGTATCAATCGTTCAGAAAAACAATCAGGCGCCTCACATCAAGCACTTCAAAGATGTATTCCGATAGTAAAACATCAACATTCCAGCCTACTATTTGATCTCAATTAATTGATCATATCTACTATGACGGACGGCAAAACAAAGCTCACCACTTTAGAGTACATCCGCAGTATTCTATCTATCATTGTCTTTTTTTTGATGCTTCTGTTAATGACGCCCGTCATACTTTTTTTGCTGATTATCTCTTTCGGCCGGCTGAGTAACTTTGTTGTAGAAAAAATAGCTCCCTTTATTGTTAAACCTGTATTTCCCGTAGCCGGTATTGATTTCACCAAAGTAAAACATGATGGCACAATCCATTATCCCGCCGTCTATATTATTAATCACAGTTCTACTCTGGACATTCTAACCATCCTTGCACTTGGCCTGCCAAAAGTTCGTTTTGTTGCGAAATGGCAGCTGCAATACAATCCGCTCTTTTTTCTGCTTGGCCGGTTAACCGGGCAGGTTTTTATTCGAAGAGAAAAATCTGAAAAAGCTGTACAGACTCTGAAAAAAAATGTGGATAGAATAAAAAAACAGGGATTAACCGTTATGCTTGCACCTGAAGGATCCAGAAAACATCCCGGAATTATCGGACCATTTAAAAAAGGCCCATTCCGGATGGCAATGGATCTGAACTATCCCATTGTACCCATCTATTTTGAGGGAAACAGAGAGTTAAGTGAAGGTGGGTTTTTGTTCTCACACAGCGGAAAAGCAACTGCTCATATTCATAAACCGATACCTACGGTAAACTGGAATCTTGACAATCTAGATGAAAAAATTGAAGAGGTGAGGAGTCTCTATTTAAGATGGGCCAATATCACTGACGATGATAACCATTAAATAAAGCACTCTATTGAGAAAAGAGTGCTTTATATTTGAAAAGTATTTATTGACCTATTTTTCTCTGTAAAAGTAGATCTTTTTGTTGTTAGCGTCTTTACCGCTTTTAATCTTCACATTGTTTTCCTGATTGTATTGATATACAGCTGTACGCATTGAATTGACACTCTTCTCATTTGTATAACTGACTTCCACAGCTTGTCCACCCGGTTCGAGCTTATCAAGCGCATCCATCAGTGGTTTAAATTTAGAAGATCTTCTTTTACTGGATTGTACCTGTGAACGTTTTACAAACTTAATATCCATTCTAAAAATTTTTTTTATTTATAATAATGAGCGGTCAAATATATAAAACCATTCGTATTTATACACTATAATAAATTTATTTTTACATGCATTCCAATTTTAAGTCAACTGTTTTATAATTAATTTTTTTACAGATCAAGAATAATCATTGCTTTGACTACTCAATCACTATTCGTAATCACTATTATAAATCTTAATATCTTATATTCTGTTTATAGCCAGTTAGCAACAGAGCATTTGAAATGACTCCATTAACAATTTTACACAATGAACCATGATAGATTCTACAAGGCAAAATTATAAGCTGATCGCAATCCTGATCTCAACGATAGCGGCGGGAATTCCGCTTTGGACACATTCAGGGAGGGCCATCGACTTTACAGACACAACGTTTATTATTTCCTGGATCCTTCTTGGCATCGCGGCTTCACTTGTGGCTCTTTTTGTTGTCAATTTGAAAATGAAAGACATGATCTCCAGCTTTATCATCGGATACATGGTTGCAGTCATTGTCTATTTTGTCAGCAGAATTCTTATTTCAAGCATGATACACAGTCAATTTGTGCTATCTCTTGCACTTGCTATAGGAATAGGCGGCTTAACCGGGTGGATTGGTTCACTCTTTTGGTCTAAGGTTAAAGTAAATAAGCGAAAAGCAAAGAAGCAGAATAAGAAATAGATTAATAGCTACGCTGACTAGAATTAAAAGGATTTGTTTTTTTATTAAAAAGCTGTTAGAGGTTTTTAAGTAACATTAGATTTTACTAACTTAATTAAAAGTTACTCGAACACAGTAACATTTTCATGTCATTTGACTCTTAATAGTTGAAACTGGTTTACCTTTACATTTATCCCAGGAAAATGAATACAAGCTCTTATTCCAATCTTTACTATTATGGCGTTGTTACATTAGTAACAGCCCCGCTCATCTACGCATTTATCCTTTGGCTTGAATGGCCGTTGCTAGCAGGAATTATCTTCGGAGGTGCGCTTTATCTGCATATCTTGAATATGTCAAAAAATGCCAAAGAGTATGCGTTAAAAGTGCGTAAGGAAGGAATTAAAGAGAATTCTTTTATCGCACGCCTAATAAACAAACTGCCGGGACAAAGCCTTCCAAGTGAAAGCAAGCAGAATTAATTAGCAGTAACTCAGTTGATTAGTTTCTGTCCCAATGAAGCTTCTTCTTTAATCGCTTATCACTGATTCTGCCAAATCTATTGGCAATCATTACTAGAGCGACCATTTTCATACCTATCAGGATCAACATACTGCTAGAAAAAAGTAGTACCGCTTGTGCATAAGCTCCCATCGACATTGTGGTATAAGCTATCCCAACAACCACAATATTCATCATCCAGAATAGAAAGGAAACTTGATAATCTGAGAGACCTGCCATTAACAGATACCGAACTGCAGGAATACTGTTTTTTAAGCGGAACGTTTTTTCACCACGAAACTTACTCATCACTTTCGTCCCGAATATTATAACCGGAACTACCAGTAATGCCAGTGCTAAATTGAACCCATTCCAGGCGGCAGGACCAAAAAAGCCTGTACTTGTAAACAGGAATTCAACGACCATAAAACCGATCACGAAGCCCATAACCCTCCAGCTTCGTCTATTTATATCAAACTTTACCGTATTTGATTTAGTAACTAAATACCCGATAAAAGCTGATGATATCACAAAAGAGAATATGGCCATATCGAACATCCCTATAACCCAGAACCAGATCCCTAAAATACTCGTGATGATGATCACAACGCCACCACCCAAATCATCTACTTCCTTTAAATGATCAAATCCGTACGAAATCATCACTATAAAAACGGAGCCTGACAATACCGGCCAACTGACAGACCCAAACTCCAAAGCAGGTATAAATGGTGCAGTATTTGCGGATGTAATTCCAATCATCAAAAATAGTGCTGCAAAGAATTTTATCCCAAGCTTCAGTACTTTACTGTTACCTAAGATCCCGTTCTTATAAAATGTAAGTGCATATATAAATACTGCTCCCGCCAGATATGAGTAGTGGCTAAAAACAGCTCCGCCGCCCCATAAGTAAAATGTTACAGCTACAGCCGCAACAATACCCAATCCAGGCGTGATGATTTCTAAAGCAGATTTACCTATTGAGTTTATGTTTCTCAAGTAGTACAGAAAATGAATTGTCCAGCAACTTAGCAGAAATGCCATGACAGCCGCCGGCACTATATAATACAGATCGTTTAAAAGCATTTTTAGTTACCCCTAACTAACAATAATTTAATTCCCTACAGCAATTCCTATTCTCACCCTGTTCTCTCTGTCACTTATCTATAATGACTCTATCAGGGCCTAATATGCTACTGAAAATTTAAGCAAATAAAAAATAATAGACGTAGGTAAAAAGCCTTAAAACGCCGTATATGAGTTAGAATTGATTAATAAAGGGCTTTAAACCCTTGTACATGTTCACGACCCTGAAAGCAATCCAAGAAGCCTCTGTTCTACAAAGTGTTCGTTTGGGTTTAGATCCTTCACAAGACCCATCCTCCAAATCCCAATAAAAAAGGATCGAACCTTTAGTTAAGCTCACCTAAATTAGGTTCAACTTAGCTGTGAGGGATTCCAAGATTCTTTAACTCATCTTTGTATGTGTAGGTGGGCACAATCTCCTGTAAAGAGCCTCGAAGTAATTGTGTTGATCCATTTTCAATGATTGAAAACATGCTCTCTATTTTCATATCCAGCTCAAACTTGGTCATTTTGCGACTACATATGGCCTTGAAAATTTCAACGTGCTCAGTATCTGTAACACCCTCTTCCGCATTTAACAGCTCCTCAAAAAGTTTTTCACCGGGTCTTAATCCGGTTACCTCTATCTGGATATCCTGGTGAGGTTCAAGTCCATGCAGGCGAATTAAATCCCGTGCCATATCAATAATCTTAACAGGCTCTCCCATGTCGAGGACAAACACTTCGCCCCCCTCTCCCATAGACCCTGCCTGCATCACCAGCAGCACGGCTTCCGGTATCGTCATAAAATAACGTTTCATCCTTTCGTCCGTCAGTGTAACCGGACCGCCATTTTTGATCTGATCCATAAACAGCGGAACAACTGATCCCCGGGAACCCAGTACATTCCCAAAACGAACAGAAACAAACTTCGTATTACAATCTCCGTTAAACGCCATGCAGATCTCTTCGGCAACCCGTTTTGTTGCACCCATCACATTCGTTGGATTTACGGCTTTATCTGTTGAAACCATCACAAATTTATCCACCCGGTATTTACACGATAGTTCAGCAAGGTTTCTTGTACCGCCAATATTTACCTTCACGGCTTCTTCCGGATAACTCTCCAGCATTGGCACATGTTTGTAGGCTGCAGCGTGAAATATTACATCCGGCCGATAGTAGTCTAAAATCTGGTCGATCTTATTCACATCTGTCACACTCGCCACACATGGAATCACATTAACTCCGGACTCCTTCAGCTCATTGTCTACATGGAACAGCTCTGTTTCATCTACATCAAGAGCAATCAGGCGGCTTGGCTTTAATTTTACACATTGACGGACCAGCTCACTGCCAATTGATCCCCCTGCGCCGGTTACAAGTACTGTTCTGTCACTGATGCTCGCAGATATTGCGTTCATATCCAGCTTGACCGGATCCCGGCCTAAAATATCTTCAATACTTATATCACGAATATTTTTAATGCCCACCGGATCATCTGTCAAATGATGAAAGGAGGGTAATATTTTAATCTCAAGTTTCGGCTTAATCTCTTTTATCGTATCAACAATCTTCTTGAGATCACTCTTAGGGATCTCTGGATAGGCAACGATGAGAGTTTCTACCGGGCTTGACTGCAGATAATTATACATATCCTGTATTCCACCGCGGCATCTAACTCCGTGAATCATTACCCCGGGGATAGCCCGCTCATCAAATATCGCCCGGACCATTAAATTCCAGCTGCTGTTTCTGCGGATGTCACGCAAAATCTGCTCGCCTTCAGTTCCTCCACCAAGCAGTATGGTGTGCTTCTTCTCCTTTCCCTGTATATCAATCAGCTCAATAATGACTCTTTTACTGATCCGAAATCCTCCGACAAGTAGAATGCCGTTTACCAATACCAAAGCCATATAGTTTAACTCCGTATTGGTTGGTTCCCATAAAATATTTGATATCACAACTGTAAAAAGTCCGCCGGCTGTAATTCCTAAAACCAACCGTATCAATTCTCTAAGGCCGGTATATCTCCAGGTGACTACATACATTTTGAATAAAGCCAGTCCGGCAAGAATTGAAGCTATCAAGAGACCTGAGTACCGAATGTAGAATGAAAGCTGATCTTCCAGTATCAGAGAAAACAACTGGTAAGAAACAAGGCTTGCTATCGTCAATGCAATAAAGTCCCCCGTAAACAGGACCATGCCTCTCGTATATTTATTGAGAAGTTTTAATGGTTTATTAGTCAGTTCGGTATTCATGCTTCCCCACTCTCAAATCAATTTGATAACACATATTTTGATAAAAAACTTGACACATACTAAAACTAAAGCTGTCTTTACCCCGCTCTTAACTTCCTAATTGGCTTCATAAGCTATTTAATATTCACGGAATATCTGATTACAATCTCTTAATCCTTTAGGTATTAATTCCAAAACCATGTGAACCAATTGTTTACTAATATCCTTACGCTTTTCTCTCACTCTCTAACTCCCTCTTTTTTAACAAAGAGTTCAATACAGACATAATTCTGTTTCTCTCATCATCGGTCATGTTGCTACCCGACGGCAGGCAAAGGCCGTATTTAAATAAAAACTCTGACACACCATTGGTATATGAATCCGACTCCTCATAAAGAGGCTGCATATGCATTGGCTTCCATAGTGGGCGGCTTTCAATATTTTCCGACTCTAACGCAAGCCGCAGGTCTTCGCGGGTTATCCCCCCGGTCTCTTCAGGGTTCATCAGGATTGCCGTCAGCCACCGGTTACTGAAAAACCCATCAGGTTCTTTTAAAAAATAAACCCCTGTGGGTGAACCTTCACTTCCTGCCGAATCAAAATCAAGACCGTTACCGTTATACCAGGTCTTCCCAAGATTTTTAAAATAGAATTCATGATTTTTCCGCCTGGCCTCAACCCGGTCGTCCAACGCGTTCATCTGACCTCTTCCAATACCGGCAACAACATTACTCATCCTATAGTTATAGCCCACGGAAGAATGCTGGTAGTGAGGCGCTTCATCTCTCGCCTGTGTTGCTAAAAACCGTGCTTTCTTTACAAGTGCTTCATCATCACTTAAAAGCGCGCCACCACCGGACGTTGTGATAATTTTATTCCCGTTAAAAGAGAGTACTGACATTATACCGAATGAACCGCATTTTCGACTCTCTATGGATGAACCTAGGGCTTCCGCTGAATCCTCTATAACAGGAATACCGTATGCCTCGGCAATAGTGAGGATTTTATTCATCTGAGCGGGCATACCATACAGGTGCACCACAATAATCGCTTTTACTTTGTCTCCCCTTTCCGACAGGGCCTGTTCCAAAAGCGCCGGGTCCATATTCCAGGTCGTCGGTTCGGAATCCACAAATACCGGTTTTGCTCCCAGATATTTAATCGGGTTCGCCGATGCAGCAAAAGTAAAGGACTGACAGATCACTTCATCACCGGGTTTAACGCCGGATAAAATCAAACCGAGGTGAATGGCTGCAGTGCCTGAAGTCAAAACTGCTGCGTGCTTCCTTCCTGTATATTTCTGGAGGTCGCCTTCAAAATTATTCACATTGGGACCGAGAGGTGCAATCCAGTTCGTCTCAAACGCCTCATTCACATAATCGACTTCCTGCCCGCCCATATGCGGAGATGACAAATAGATCCTTTCCAAACTCTCCTCTTTTTTGCTTACTGTTAATTACATACGTAAATGTAAATCTAATTTTGGCAGAAACAACACTAAATAAGAGCAGACTCATAAACATTACACCTTTCTAATTATGAAAGAAAAAGATCCCATTTAACATTTCTTTTGATAGATTTGTGTGAATCCACTGCAAAACTCAGTTTAAGAATCAACGACGTTAAGGGTTATCCCTTACGTTGAAATATTTTGTTAATTCCCGAACATGAATCGGTCACAGTAGAATGAATGGTTTTGCAAATCATTTTATGAGCCTGATCCAATCACAGAGAGAAAATATTCTGAATCATTTAATTCACTTTTTCAAATGAAATATCCGATACAACTAATCAAGCTTTTTTTACCGGTCATTTTAATTATATCCATTTCTTTTCATCAAGCAAATGCACAAGAAATCAAAATTGGGATTACAGCTGGCGTCAATGCCAGCTCGCATTTAAACAACTTTTTATATGAGGAAGGGGACATCAATCTGGATTTCAATCCGAGTCCTTCCATTGGATATAACGGCGGACTAATGGTACGTGCAAATCTTTCAGAAAAGTGGAGAGTGCAGCTTGAACCTTCGGCTGCCATGCTGGGTGCAAATTATGACGACAGCTTTGAACTCAGGGGATTCAACTTCCAATCTGACAGCAAAACGAAGTTGTTATATCTGCACCTGCCATTGTTAGTACAACTGAGCACCACACCGCCTGAGCGCACAGTCTACGGCCGCCAGAGAGCTGAAACCACCTATCACTTAACCGGCGGAGTGTACGGCGGCTACCTGCTCGATGCCACCTTCAGCGGTACCAACACCGGAGCTCCGATCGGCATTCAATTCCAGGGAGATTTTTCGGAAGATGTTTTAGACCAGTACAAAGAATATGACGGCGGACTCATTTTAGGAGGCGGACTGGAGCACGGCGTCGAATCAAAAATCGGAATGGAACTGCGAGCTTTTTTCTCCGTCATAGATTCCGGCAACCGAGACACCCTGGAGCTGTTTAAGCCACAGAATATGGGAGTTACTTTTGCGGTTTATTATTTGTTGTGAGGTAACTAGAATTCGATATTGTAATTGAAACAAATAGGCCCACCTGTATTAACTCCCCTTGAGGGGAGTACTCCGCGTCTCGATTGACGAATCATCGATAGACCGAACTGCGATGGACGATTTAGTTTTTGATTGATAATAAATTTTGCATACCTACACCCTGAAGGGGTGCAATATGATTAGCCCTCCCGATTAAATGTATCGGGACAGGCTTTACGAAGTGCGAGGTAAAAAAGAATCTAATAATATTCCGACGAGTAGAGTGATTGGGTTGGAATACAATGTGAGTAGAGTTGGTGTTGCGACGATCTTATTTCAAGAGCTATTCTCTGTTACTTTTGGTCTGTCCCAAAAGTAACCAATCCCGAATTTTCGGGATCGGCAAGCCGGAAGGCTGAGAAAAAAATCAGTGGAAAAAGAGAACAGTCAGGAGATGACAAGAAAAACTCACCAGTCTCCAAATGTCACCCTGAGCTTGTCGAAGGGTCTCCTAAAATTTAGCAACGAATTGAGATCCTTCTCTTCGTTCAGGATGACAATTAGACCTTGAGTTTTTCCGTCTAGTGATTGTGAACGCCGCTGATTTCTCTAGGCCGTTTTGGAACTCAACACCAGCCCCTCTCTCCGATCGCATAGAGTGGTGGCGTTTTAAACAATGCCTTTAAACTAAAAAACAATTCAACGCTTTTGGTAGGGTATTTGTGTTGAATATGGAACCACCAATGGTCTGTACTGTTAATAGCGAATTAAACTTTGAATGGTAGGATGGAAGCACCCTGAAAGGGTAGCCAGATCATAGCCCCAAGTGAAGTGAAACGAAACCTGGGGTAAAAATAAAATATTCATTCTCCGCCGAATAGAGAGATTGGATTGGAGAATTAAATCCAACAGAGGCGGTATTGCGATGATCGTAATTCAAAGAGTTTTCCAAAGTCCATTTTTTGATGATTCGGAGGAGGAAATGAGATAAACATTGCATCTCCTAAAAAATAGCAGGACTCAATTTAGCCTTTATAATCGTTTTTTATGAGCTGTAAAATATAGATTTATAAGAGATGCTTAATTCAAATGCTTCACGTTCACGCAGCACCTTATCAGTTACTTTTTGGTAAAGTAATTTCCCACATTACCGGCCCGTCGTTTTCGCCTACTATCTGGCCTTCGTTGTTGATTGCTCTTGCTATACTGTTCTTCCCATCGGAAGGCAGTTCGATCATCCCATTCTCTCTGTCCCAATAAAAGGCGCGGTACTCATCATTCCCTATATCGCTGTAACCCACAACCTGTCCGTGGTCGTTGATGTCGAAAGCCGTACTCCAGGTACCCCCCAAGGTTCCAAGTGATTCGTTTCCATCATCTTCGTCCCAAAGAAAGGCTTCCGACTCATAAGAAGTGCTTAAAGCGTTTTGAATCGAACTCTGTTGTTGTTTTGCATCCCAAATTTTCAAAAGGCTTTCATTACGCATCTTATGCATACTGAATGAACCAAATCGATTCATATTTGAATTACTGCTTTTAGCTGAGATATCGCCTTCTTTTAAAAGACTTATAAGATGAGAAGTGTCGTAAAAGCCTTTAGACTCTGTAATCCTTTGAGCATTTAAAATGTCGTTTACAAAGGCTGAAATATTTTGATCGGTTGACTTCAAAACGGATCCAACAATCTGTCCGTGATTATTAATGGCATGAGCTTCTTCAAACACCTTATCAGACGATCCCAAAAACACCATATAGTTATTTGAATCCCATTTGAAAGCCCCCATGGGATGTGTGCCAACAATTTGGCCATTGTCATTGATATCGTTTGCCCGACCATCATGCTCTATCATGTCATATGATGTCGCACCTGAACTCCACTGAAATGCTTCATATGTGTCAATATAAATAGTTTCATCATACTCCTCGTCATGCATTACATCTACAATCGAGGACTCACCTACTACCTCACCATGATTATTGATGCCATGGGGAACCACCCACTCTTCAACAATTTTGTAATTATTATATGGATGGTTAATTGATTGTTGTCCTTTGCCAAATTCCCAGAAATATCCTTTACCTTCTGTATCGCCCGTTACCTGCCCACCATTATTTAATGATTTAGCTGTGAAGTTGAGGTGATGCAGGCTTTGGGAAGATTGATTCCAATAATAATTTCCGCCAACAATGTCTCCATGATCGTTTATATCTGAAGCCTCTTCAAGACCAAATTGGCTCAATTCAACGATATCAATTATAGGTTCTGTAACCGCCAGGTTTCTGTCACTTTCTATATTCGTATCATCATCGTTTATTTCCAATACATCGCAACTTATGAATGTAAATGCGAAGACGGTTAATATCAGCCAGTAATTACTTCTTATTTTTGTTCTCATTACAACCCTTTGATTACTAAAAACTGTAGACAATGTACAAAATTTCAGTAGGCGAAAACTATTAACAATGTCTAATGAGTTTCTTTACTCAAAATACAGCTATTCATTAGTCTCAGGATTATTAAATATGCTTTATAAGCTTTCTAAAATGTCTAAGCAATGAATGCTTTCTATAGCTAAAACAATCTACTGCAAAGCTTTGCACTATTTTAATTTGCCCCATTTAAGTATTTCATCTTCTTCAATTCTTTCGGTAGTTAACCTGCCTATCACGTCATCTATTAATTTGGGACTAATCCCGCTTGCCGGTCGCTTCCAGGTCAAATCATCATACGACAATGTTTCTCCCACTTGAATACCTCTATTAGCAACAAGACTTCTACGCGCGTTTTTTCTGGATAGATTTTCATTGCTGCGACTTCCAACACTTTCTTTACCAATAAGTTCAAAAATTCGATCTAGTTGTGCATTAAACAATTGTAAATCATTTTTATCCATTGCGTGGTAATGGTCATTGCCCGGTAAGTTTTTGTCGTGAGTAAAATGCTTCTCAATGATCCTTGCACCTAGCAGTGTTGCCACCTCAAGGGTCTTCATATCTTTTGGTAAAGTATGGTCGGAATAACCAATTATCTTATCCGGAAACTTTTTTTTGAGTATTTTGATCATTCCAAGATGAGCATTTTTATCATCAGTAGGATAATTGAGTACGCAGTGAAGTAATGCGTATTGGACCTCTTTATTCTCAATCCATGAAACAGCTTCCTCAATTTCATAAAGATAGCTCGCCCCGGTTGACAAAATTACGGGTTTACCATATTTACAAATATGCTTTATGAATGGTTTATTTGTGAGATCTGAAGAGGAAATTTTAAAAACCGGCATAAGATCATTCAGAAAGTCTGCTGCCTCTACATCGAAGGGTGTTGACAAAAATTCAATACCTGCTTCATCACAATGTTTTTTAAGTTCCACAAACTCTGATTTCCAAAACTTGTCGTGTTTCTTAAATAGCTTGTATTGACTTTCAGTAGGCTCCTTTTTAGTATCCCAATAAGCCGGACTGTTTTTAGACGCAATTGTCTCTGCTTTATAGGTCTGAAATTTAATTGCATCTGACCCGCCTTCTTTCGCTTCATCTATTAACCTCTTCGCCGTATCCATAGAACCTTCGTGATTGACCCCGGCCTCCGCAATTATATAAGGCCTATTTATATCCCTAACAGTTTGTTTCCCAAACAATTCAAGTAAATTCATTTTTACACTTCATTTAATTTCTTCTCGTAGGCACTAAATATCTTTGATACTATTGTTTTATTTGATCTATAACGCACAGCCTTCATCATGCGGTTATACATATCTATTCTCAAGTTTATATCTTTCAAAAACATATTTATATGCTCTCCTAACACTTCAGGTGTGATCGAGCTACCCATCCCTAAATTTATTATGCCGAAAGTACTTGATGCATGATTATGATGCATCTCACGAATATTTTGGCACATGGCTATAGTGGGAACTCCTACAGCCATTAATTCTGTCACTGTTCTCCCTGCAGAAGTCAAAGCCAGATCTGCCTGTTTCATTAAAACCGCCATATTTTTCACATCCGATAGAATTTCGACCTCATATTTCTGCCCAGAAGCGAGATTTCTAATATCTTCCATTTCTGAGAAGCCTGGACCGATTACCACAGTTGCCTTACCATCATATTTAATATGAGACAACGCCTCAAGAGCTTTCTGAGTTAAACTGCAAGGGTCTGTCCCCCCATAAGCAATTATAATATTTTTAACATTTTCTGTTGGCTCAGAGCGTGGGCTCACCATCTCAAAATTGGGATTTAAAACTGAGTGTTCTACCCCATACCAATGATTTTCTTTAGGATACAGATCAGGATAGAGGTCATTAATAACAACATCAGCTAATCGATTCCCCTCACCAAGATCTTCAAAGTTTACAACAAATGATCCATATTCTTTCAGAGCCTGAATATACCCAACCTCCGTATCAAGAATATCATTGATGACAATGGTTGGCTTAATACTACTTAAAAGACCCAAAAATTGATCATTGGATTTAACTTCTATTACCGGATAGTTGTGACCGGACAGAAAATCTTTTCCAACCCTGAAATCGTCATCACTGCGAACTACAAATGACACTTCATGTGAATGTATGTTTTGAGCTATTGCAAGGGCTCTGTAAAGATGCCCGAACCCAAGTTCTTTTCCTCCATCAACTCGAATACATATATTAAGTTTTTTCATCCAATATTCGGCCAGCGCCCAATCAGCATAGGTATCGATATCCAATCCTTCCTTTTCGTCAACTTCAATCAATGAAATATTTTCACCAATTCTTGTTCCATGCTTTATCAAATATTCTATTTTACATGAAATAATTCCGCCTGTTTCTGAAAATACAGGTAACATCTGTTGTCTGTTTACTCGTCTTTCAAACAGTGGAGTTGCCTTCTCATTTTCTATAGTCCAACGTAAATGCCGATCATCTGTTACTGTTAATACCGTTTCACATGCGGTCTCTTTATATTTAGAAACTGCCTCCTTGATGGTTTCTGGAGTAATAAATGGCGAAGTAGGCTGTATAGTCATCAAAATATCTTCATCAGCTGCTCCCAACTCACTTTTAAGATATTTTGCCACCTCAACGGCTACATCATCAAGTGTAGAGATATCATCCGCATTTACTTCAGATCGAGAATGAATTTGCGCATATCCTGCTGCGACTTCTTCAATGTCCTCATCATCTGTAGAGACAATAATTCTCTCTTTGTTAGCTACTTCAGATATCGTTTTTAATACATAGGTAATCAAAGGTTTGCCTGCTAGAATTCTGACGTTTTTTTTTGGTATAGCTTTCGACCCTCCCCTTGCCGGAACCATAAACCAAACCTTGCCCCTTTTTTTTTCTTTACTCATACTTTAAAAAGCTAAATTAATTTGTACTGCTCTTTACTCTCGTTAAATCCCTGAATTCACGAATGTTATTTTGAACATACAATTTATGGCCCCATCAAGTAATTAAATTTCTTTAAATAAGGGTCATATGAATGATAACTTGCAAATGCTTATTTTGTATCAGAGAATCTTATTTCATTCGTATCGAAACGTGACAATCTAAATCTACTATCCTCATTTAGATCAGCTATTTTTGGTTCTGTCGTAAGCCCTGCCACAAAACCTTTCTTTTTTAATCCACTGATCAATGAGTCATCATACCCTCCATATGGGTAACACATCACTTGATTCTCTGATTCGACACCTAAGTGATCAAGAAATTGCTTTGTCTGCTCAATTTCGTACGTTTGCTTATCCGAGTTAATTGCATTTAACCATTTATGACTATACCCATGACCACCTACAAACATACCACACCGAATTAAAGTCTTTAAATGGCCTTCATTCATGTATAACTCGTTAGAGAAAACTTCTTCTTTCACCCCGACAAAGTGATCGAACAATTTAGATATTATTATTTGACGGGCACTATACGGCAGTTCGCGCTGCAGCACTCTTTTAAACCTGATTACTTCGATTGGATCGTAGGGATGCTCTTTGGATGTAATTTTACAATAGTAATATTCTGGATCTTCCAAGCCAAATTCAGCCTTTAGATTCCAAATTTCACTACTCAAAACTTCCAGAAGGTTTTCAGGCTCATCGGCTGATGCTAGAATAAAATGGATTTTGTTTACATCCAGAACAATTGGTTCAACTGTTGACTGTACTGGCGGAAAAAATGAACCTTGATATCCCTTTTGGTCAAGTAAGGGAAATACTTCTGTAAAATGTTCTAAATACCCATCATCGAATGTAAGTAGAGCAGCATTCTCAGGGAAACTTTCTTTACCACCCTGCAAATATTCTATACAGTCTTCCATCCTGACAATAGTGTAATTTTTCTCAAGATAATTTAACTGCTTCTTAAATCTTTTCACTGTTAGGCCCTTGATTTCAGGGTATCTCGATCTATCCAAATTTCTCACATAATGATACATTACAATAGTTACATCAGGCATAATCAAAGTGCTGCAATTAGAGAATCATAATTTCGATAAGAGACATATTGTAATAACATTATTCTACCAAACCAATTATTGTATTCTAAAATTAAAGTGAAATTACACCACTAACTATTTAGATCAGATGAATAAAATTTTAGTTACCGGAGCTGACGGATTCATTGGGAGCCATCTTGTTGAAGCACTAATTCAAGAAGGATACAGTGTTAAAGCATTTGTCTACTACAACTCATTCAACAGTTGGGGCTGGCTCGACTCTTTACCAAAACAAATTAAAAATGAAATTGAAGTTTTTGCCGGAGATATCAGGGATCCCAATGGGGTAAGAACGGCTGTAAATGGAGTAGATTCAGTTTTCCATTTAGCTGCCCTTATCGGAATCCCATTCAGCTATCACTCGCCTGATAATTACGTCGATACAAATATTAAAGGCACATTAAATGTTTTACAAGCAGCACGTCATCTTGATTTGGAACGTATATTAGTTACATCAACATCAGAAGTATACGGTACAGCATTGAAAATACCTATGGATGAAAAACATCCCAGACAAGGGCAGTCACCCTATTCTGCAACAAAGATAGGTGCAGACTTCATGGCTGATTCTTTTTACCGTAGTTTCAATTTGCCAGTAACCATTGTTCGACCATTCAATACTTATGGACCGAGACAATCGGCTCGTGCTGTAATACCAACCATCATAACACAGCTTCTGGATGGTGCAAATAAGATTAAATTGGGCTCTCTTAGTCCAACGCGCGATTTTCTATTTGTTAAGGATACGGCTAATGGTTTCATTAAAATTGCACAATCCAACAAGACGATTGGAGAAGATATTAACCTTGCAACTGGACAGGAAATCTCAATTGGAGATTTAGCTGAAGAATTGATTCAGCAGATAAATCCTCAGGCGAAAATAGAAACTGACGAACAACGTTTACGCCCCGAAAAAAGTGAAGTTGACAGGTTATTGGGAGACAACAGCAAAGTTCGGCAACTAACTTCATGGAAGCCTGCATACTCTCTGAAAAAAGGATTAAAAGAGACTATTACGTGGTTTAGTGATAAAGAGAATACCAAATCATACAAACCTCATCAATACAATATCTAAACCTATATCTATTTTAGTTTTTCTTCTTACCAATTGTTCTACAAAATTAGACTATAATCCTTTAAAATATCAAGTTCTTTACTTCTTCATTAGATGGATGCCAATAAAGTCACAATAGTTACATATCACTATGTAAGAGATCTAAAAATCAGCAGATATCCTGAAATACGAGGACTTGAAAAAGATTTATTTGTCAATCAGCTTAACTATTTCAAAAAAAACTATTCTATAGTTTCAATTCAAGAAGTGTTGCATGCAATTGAATCTGATAAAATGTTGCCTGGTAACGCTCTTCTCTTAACGTTTAACGATAATTACATCGATCACTTTAAGAATGTTTTTCCGATACTTCATGATATGAATCTTTCGGGTTGTTTTTTCCCGGAAGTAAAAGCTATTAAGGAACCTATTGTTCTGCCAAATCATAAAATCCATTTTATTCTTGCCTCAACAGTTAATACAGCTGATATCGTAAACAGAATATATCAGCTCTTAGACCAGCTTAGACCGGAATATTCTCTGCTGCAAAATGAGGACTATTACAGTAAACTCGCAGGTGGCAAAGGTTACGATTCTGATGAAGTTGTTTTTATAAAAAAGCTTCTGCAAAATGAATTGCCTGAAAAAGTTTCCAATCAAATCATTAATCAATTATTCTTAGAGTTTGTGGATGTATCAGAGGAAGTGCTTAGCAAAGAACTCTACATGACGGAAAAACAAATTAAGTGCATGCATCACCACGGTATGTATTTTGGAATCATCGGCTATAATCACAAGGACCTGACATCAATCTCAATAAATGAAGCTGATTTTGAAATCAAGAAATCTATGTCATTTTTTATTGACAACGGGATTAATCCTGAAATGCTTACTATGAGTTACCCATGGAATCAAACATCAGATTCGATCATCGATTTATTGAAAAACTACGGAATCAAAGCTGCCTTTACAGGAGGTGGAAAAGTTGCCGACCTGAATAATGAAAGTAAATACAGGTTACCAAGATTTGATACAAATGATTTTCCAAAAACTTCCAAGATTTAAATAATAAAGATTGTCCTCTTTAAATCATACATACAATCAGATCGTAAATTTCATCAGGAAACTCTATGATTCACCTGATGAATCCATCCCGCTGCATGAACCTCGATTTTACGGTAATGAAAAAAAGTATGTGATGGATGCCATCGACTCAACATTCGTCTCCTCGGTGGGAGCCTATGTTGATCGCTTTGAAAAGATGATGACTGAATTAACCGGCGCAAAATTCGCAGTTGCCACTGTTAACGGAACATCCGCACTTCACACTGCCCTGATACTTGCCGGTGTTGAACCGGGGGATGAGGTCATTACCCAACCGCTTACGTTTGTAGCCACAGCAAATGCGATTGCCTACACTGGAGCAAAGCCTATTTTTACGGATATAGATAAAAGTACGTTAGGCTTATGCCCGGATAAACTGAATGACTTTCTTGAGGAAAACCTTAAACAGCATAAAAACCTATGGGTAAATAAAAAGACCGGCAAAAAAATAGCCGCCTGCGTACCGATGCACACATTTGGCCATCCTGCAAAAATTGACAAAATCGTTGAAGTATGCAGCCAATTTGATATTTCAGTCGTTGAGGATGCTGCTGAATCGCTCGGAAGCACATACAAAGGGAAACAAACAGGCACATTTGGCTTGATGGGAACCTACAGTTTTAATGGTAACAAAACCATTACTTGCGGTGGAGGCGGTGCGATAGTAACGGATAACGTAGAAATTGCAAAACGCGCCAAGCATTTAACAACTACAGCTAAGAAGCCTCACAAATGGGACTATGTCCATGACGAAACAGGATACAACTATAGAATGCCAAACCTGAATGCGGCTATGGCTTGCGCACAGCTCGAAATGCTGGAAGAGTTTCTTCAGAATAAACGCGAACTAGCCAAAAAATACCATGAATTTTTCAGCAACTCAGACATCAAATTTTTTACCGAACCGGAACACTCCAAAAGCAACTACTGGCTGAATACAATCCAGTTGAAGGACAAATCAGAACGGGACGCATTTTTGGAATATTCCAACAATCATGGTGTAATGACACGACCTGCCTGGCGACTGATGCATAAGTTGGATATGTACACTAATTGCCAGACCGGAGACCTTGAAAATGCAGAACGGATTGAACAAAAAATCGTAAATATTCCAAGCAGTGTGAGAGAGAAATAATGAGTAAACATAATGTAATTGTTATCGCAGAAGCCGGTGTAAATCACAACGGTGATATTCAGCTTGCAAAAAAACTGATTGATGCTGCGGTTGACGCCCGGGCAGATTATGTAAAGTTTCAGGCTTTTAAAGCGGATAAACTTGTAAGCCGGGATGCCAAGAAAGCCGATTATCAAAAAAAGAATATTGGAGATAACGATGACAACCAATACAACATGCTGAAACAGCTTGAGATTGATCAGAGATTTCACGAGATATTACAGAGTTACTGCGCCGAAAAAGGGATCGGCTTTCTCTCTTCTCCATTCGATACGGATGGCATAGAGATGCTTCATAAAATTGGCATGAAACTGTTCAAGGTACCCTCAGGTGAAATCACCAACCTGCCCTATCTCAGAAAACTGGGACAATTAAACAAAATGATAATTCTCTCTACCGGTATGTCTACCCTTGAAGAGATACGCACCGCTTTGGAAATTTTGGTCAATTCCGGAACTCCAAAAAATAAAATTACTATCCTGCATTGCAATACCGATTATCCCACGAAATTTGAAGATGTTAACCTATTGGCAATGAACACGATTGGAAGTGAATTGGATGTATCGGTCGGGTATTCTGACCACACACCGGGTATTGAAGTTCCCGTTGCCGCCGTAGCACTAGGAGCAACGGTTATTGAAAAGCATTTTACATTGGATCGAACGATGAAAGGGCCCGATCACAAGGCATCCCTTGAACCGGATGAATTGATAGAGATGGTTCAGTCCATTCGCAATATAGAAATTGCCCTGGGATCATCAGAAAAAAAACCTTCTGAATCAGAACGAAAAAATATTCCGATTGCCAGAAAAAGTATTTATTTAGCCAGGCCAGTTCAGGCAGGTCAAAAGCTGACCCCTCAAGATCTGATCATGCTTCGTCCCGGTGATGGGCTATCCCCAATGAAGTATGATGAAATTATTGGCAAAACTGTTACGACCGACCAGCCCGCAAACCATAAACTTAAGTTGTCGGATTTGGGATAAAGTTAAAAAATCTGATTTTATTATAATCCTAATCTGGTTGATGCAGTCTAGTTTTTATTTACGATTTATACGATTTCATTCAACCTGAACCCTCTTAATTAGCGCCATGCGAATTGCTGTTCTCACAAGTTCAAGAGCTGATTACGGAATTTATCAGCCTTTACTACGCCGCCTTGAAAAAGACCCTTTTTTCGATCTTGAAATCATTGTCTTTGGAACCCACCTATCCAGACAGTACGGGTACACAATATCAAATATTCAAGAAGATGGATTTATTATAGCCGCAAAAATTGAAAGTCTTATACTGGGGGATACTCCGGAAGCGATCTCTTCAGCCATAGGGCTTACCACACTAAAATTTTCCAGCCTTTGGGCTGCCAAAAAAGAACACTATGATTTGGTATTCTGCCTGGGCGACCGATATGAAATGTACGCTGCCGTTTCAGCAGGAATTCCTTTTAATATTAAATTTGCACATATACACGGCGGAGAGAAAACCTTAGGGGCCATTGACAACACCTTCAGACACTGTATCAGCCTGATGTCCGACTATCATTTTGCAACCACTGAAATCTATGCAGATCGCCTCCGGCAATTATTGGAAACCGAAAACAATGATCATGTCTATAACGTAGGTTCTCTGAGCCTCGACAACATTGCCGACGTTGAACTGTTCAGCCTTAAAGAGTTTAAAGAGCACTTTGATATTGATCTCACTAAACCTACAATCCTATTTACATGGCATCCCGAAACCGTTGACACAGAAACCAACGTAAGTAATATTAAGGAAATATTAGAAACACTGACTCAACTGGAAAATTATCGCGTGGTTATCACTATGCCAAATGCAGATACTATGGGCAATAGGGTCCGGCACGAGATAAACCAATTTGTTTCTCAGAATAAAAATCGCATCCGTTCTGTAGAGTCTTTTGGAATCAAAGGTTATTTCACATGTCTTAAGCACTGCTCATTTGTGATGGGAAATTCATCCAGTGGTATTATAGAAGCGGCATCGTTTGGGAAATACGTAGTTAATATAGGAAACAGACAAAAGGGCCGAGCTTCAGGTTTAAATGTACTTCATGCCAAGGCTGATAAAAATTCTATTCTCAAAGTTGTTAACAAAATTGAAAATTCTGAACCCCCTCAAAAAGAAAATATATACTATAATGGAGGAGCGGCCGACAAAATATTACAGATCTTAAAAACAACTAATTATAATCGTCAATGAACTACATTATTATAGTACATATATAATATTCATTAACTTTTTTAGCAGATGAAAATCATCTATTTCGCAGACGGGCCCTGGGCACATCAGGCATTTGATAGAATATTGGATGAAGAATTTGAAATTCTCTTAATGGTCTTGAGATACGAAACAAGAGACGAGGTACTTCAGAATAAAGCGAAGGAGCAAGGAATTGATTTCACTTGGGTAGAAGATGTAAACGGGGAGGAATTTATAGCTAAAGTAAAATCTCTGAAGGCAGAAATTGGCGTATCAATGTCATTTAATCAGATATTTAAACAAGAAATTCTGTCAGTATTCCCCAAAGGTCTAATCAACTGTCACGCAGGTAAATTACCTCTTTATCGGGGTCGAAATGTTTTAAATTGGGCACTTATCAATGGAGAGAATGAGATAGGTGTTACCTGTCACTTTGTAGATGAAGGAATTGATTCAGGCGATATCATCTTACAAAAAACGTTTCCTGTAACCCGCGATGATAATTATCGAACTATACTTGATAAAGCATACAATATGTGCCCTGATGTTCTTACTGAATCTATGTTGATGATTAGGGACAACGAAGTTCAAGCTGAACCACAACAAGATGCAGGCACGTATTATATCAGCAGAAAAGAGGGAGATGAGTTTATAGATTGGAAATGGAGTTCAGAAAAGATTTTTAATTTCACCCGGGCTATTACTACACCCGGCCCATGTGCACGAACCTGGATTGAATATCAAAACGAATATCACCTTGTATTAATACGTGAGGTAAAATCTTTTCAAAATGCTATTGAATATCAATGTATCAATGGTGCTGTAGTAGGTAAGTCTGAATCAGGCAACCCGCTTGTTAAAACCGGTGATACATATGTGGAAATTACTGATTATGAAATCATACATCATGAGAAAAAAAGGATGGCCATCGGTAACAGGTTAGGTATAAATCCTAACCTAATGATGATCCTGTCAAACAAAAGTTCAAAAATGTTATGAAAAACATAAAAAAGAATATTATCAAAAGAGACGAAACAGTGTTCCGGGCACTGGAATTAATTAATATAATATCAGATGAGTACCCTAATGAACCACTGGTTCTGTTTATAGCAAATTGTGATAATCAAATTATAGGTTCACTTACCGATGGAGATATTCGAAGAGGCATTACCCGAGGAAAGAATTTGGAGTTGCCGGTATCCGATTTCATGAACGAATCTTTCTACTATTTGCAAGAAGGGGCTTTTACAATCGATGAAGTAGATGACATTCGTAATAAATCCATTACTCTGGCTCCCGTATTGAATAGCAGTAAACAGTTGGTCAAAATCATAGATTTCAACAAAACAAAAACAGTACTCCCGGTAGATGCTTTTATCATGGCCGGTGGAAAAGGAACTCGTTTACGTCCACTTACAGAAAAAACTCCCAAACCCCTGCTTCAAATTGGTGACAAACCTATTATTGAATATAATATTGACAGGCTTATAAGCTACGGCATTGAAAATATTTACATAAGTATAAATTATTTAGGAGATCAAATAAGAGATTATTTTGGGGATGGTTCAGACAAAGGCATTCACATACATTATGTAGAAGAAGAGAAACCCCTCGGCACCCTCGGATCAGTTACAATTGGAGGTCCATATCAACATGAAAATATTCTTTTAATGAATTCGGACCTTTTAACCACCATTGATTTTGAAAATTTATATAGGAGTTTTACCGGCATTCAAGCAGACATGACGGTTGCTTCCGTACCCTACGAAGTGCAAATTCCATATGCAGTCATTGAGACAAACGGCAACGGGGTGAAATCATTCAAAGAAAAACCGGATTATACGTACTATTCTAATGCAGGCATCTACCTTATAAAGAAAAAGTTATTGGAAGATTTACCGGAAAACAGCTACGTAGATGCCACTGATTTTATGGAAAAATTAATACAAGAAGGCAAGAACCTAACCTATTTTCCTATTCTTGGATATTGGCTCGACATCGGAAAACATGTCGACTACGAGAAAGCAAAAAAAGATATCTGTCTTCTTGGAATCTGAAAGATTTATGAAAATTCTTGCAATAATTCCGGCCCGAGGAGGATCAAAAGGTGTTCCCGGTAAGAATATTAAATCACTTGATGGAAAACCCTTGATTACGTATACAATTGAGGCAGCAAAAGAATCTTCTTTGATTTCAGATATTGTTGTATCAACTGACGATGCAGATATTGCCAAAGTCTGTGCCACAATGGGAGTTAGAGTTGTAGAGCGTCCAGATGAAATTGCCGGAGACCAATCAATGGTAATGGATGCCGTTCGACACACTTTAGACGTTCTTTCAACCGAAAATTCACATTACAATTTATTTGTTCTTCTCGAGCCAACTGCTCCTTTAAGAACAGGAGACGATATAGATCAAACCATTCAAATTCTCCAAAAAAATAATGCAGACTCTGCTGCAACATTTTCTGAAACCGATACTCCACCTACAAGAATTTGGAAAATTGAACATCAATCTCCTGTTCCTTTTATAGAAGGAGCGAATCCTTTTTTACCGAGACAACAACAAGCAACAGGTTATTTTTTAAACGGGATGGTATATGTTATGAAAACTGAAATGCTTAATAAACATCCTGATACCACCTCTTTCCTGATTGGTAAAACTACAGCACATATCATTCCGCGTAATAAGGTTATTGATATCGACACAGAAATGGATTTCTTAATTGCAGAGCAAATGATGAAGGCCAAAAAATAAAATGAAATCATGAGTACAGATATCCCTAAAAAGATCTTAATCACAGGTGCCAGTAGTGGTGTTGGAAAAACACTTGCCGAATTGTTTTCGAAAAGCTTTCATGTTATTGTTGTCGCAAGAAGAATAGAGAGGTTGAAGACGTACTTTGGCGAGCGAGATAATTTCTCACTCTATCAGGCAGATCTGGGAGACCCTACAGATGTTGCCCTTTTCAGTGATAAGCTCATTGCCGATCACGGGTACATTCCTTATTTAATCAACAACGCAGGGGTGAACAGTCGTGGAAAGATTAATGACCTGTCTATGGATACTATAAAACACTCTGCTCAGGTCAATGCACTTTCTCCGGTTTTTCTGATAAAGAAACTCCTGCCTCAAATGCGAGAGCACAATTTTGGCAGAATCATCAATGTCACGTCCGGTGCACCGTTGAACTGCTTTCCCGGTTTTGGAGCATACAGTGCGTCAAAAGGGTTTCTGAATGCACTGACCGTATCTGTGGCAAGAGAACATGAAGAGTATAATATTAAAATCAATTTGATGAGTCCCGGCCCGGTGCATTCCGAAATGTCGCCCGATTCAGATCTGGCCCCTGAAGTGTGTCATCCAACCGCAGAATACCTTGTTAACCTGGATGAAAAAGGCGCAACCGGTAAATTTTTCTGGCTGGGCCATGAAGTACCGTTATTTCCGGACCTTGAAGGCGTAAAGTGGCTGGAAGGTGATGCCGGCGGCAAGCTTAAAAAAGTGTTTTGATCACGTTTGTTCACCGCAAAGGCGCAGAGAACGCAGAAGAGAATTAGTTCTTGCTCACACAATAGTAAGGAAACCACCTTCAAAACTTTGCGTCCTTCGCGACTCCGCGGCGATTAATTTTTAACTACGTTATTTTTTATGAGCACAATAAATGTAGGAGTAATCGGGTATAGCGAGGGCAACGGGCATCCATACTCATTCTCAGCCATTATTAATGGGTATAATTCCGCCATGATGCACCAATCACCTTACCCGGGTATTGCCCGTTACCTGGATGCAAGAGGCAAGGAGGAATATGGAATCGGAGATCTCAAGGTTACCCATATTTGGACTTCGGACCGGAATATTGCAATAAATATTGCTGAATGTACGCTCATTAATCATATAACAGACAGTTATCAAGAGATGCGTGATGAAGTGGATGTGGTTCTTATACTCAGAGACGATCCGGGATCACACCGTGAGATTGCATCGTATTTTCTCGAAGCAGGGAAATGGGTTTTTATTGACAAGCCGCTTTGTGACAACCTGAATGATCTTGAGTATTTTATGCCCTGGATCCGTAATGGAAAGTTGATGAGCTGCTCCGGTTTCCGGTATTACCCTGTAATTGTGAACCGTTTGAATGGAGCGCTGGATCCGGATGATATCGTTTTTTCAAACGGCATCAGCATCATCAACTGGTATCGCTACGGAATTCACGTCCTGGAAGGCATCACTCCTATTCTGGGCGCCGGCGTAGAATGGGTACAGGATATCGGTGAAAAGGATAATCACATCGTAAGAATACAGTACAAAAACGGAAAATATGCCCTGGTACAGGTAAATACGAACCTCGGTTTTATCCTGAGCAGCTCATTTTACACGAAGTCTGGCAAGCATCAAACCATTCACTACGACGATAATTTCTCCTGTTTTAGGGGAACACTGCTTGCGTTTTATGAACAGATTCAAACCGGAAAGCCGGCTATTGATCCGAAGGAAACGGAGGCCATTATCAAAACCCTGATTGCAGGGGAGAGATCGTTGGAGAATGGAGGAATCAGGGTCGAAATAAATAGTTTATCATAATTTTAAATAACGTGAGTTCGATTTAAGTATCTGGAAAAAAGCCTCCCCTCATTTTTAAGGAGGGGCCGGGGGTGGTTCTCGTTCATTGCCAAGGAATTAAAGTTAGAATATTGAAAACATATTTTGTTTGAACCTCCCCTAAATCCCCTCCTTGAGAAGGAGGGGAAATTTATTAAATGCTTACTAAAATAAAATCATTTCATGAACACCCTTCAAAACAAAGTCATCATCGTAACCGGAGGCAGCGGGCTTATCGGGAAAGCTATTGTAGCGGATATTTACCGAAAAGGCGGCACCGCCATTAATGCGGATATTACCTTCGAAACCGACCTCGACAGCGGCAAACTTCACTGTGATATCACAGACGACAATTCCATTCAGAAAGGTATTGACGTCGTAGTGGAACATTTTGGCAGACTGGATGGTCTGGTTAATAATGCCTATCCGCGTACCAAAGACTGGGGAGTGAAATTTGAGGATATTCCGGGTGATTCACTCCGGAAAAATGTGGATATGCAGCTAAATAGTACGTTTGTGATTTGCCAAAAAGCTTTTGAAACTATGAAAGCTAATAAATCAGGTTCCATAGTCAATATCGGCTCTATTTACGGTGTAGGCGGCCCCGATTTTACCGTGTATGAAGGAACGGAACTGACTACTCCCGCCGCATATAGCGCTATCAAAGGCGGGACTATCAATTTTACTAGATACCTTGCCTCGTATGCCGGAAGCAGCAATGTGCGTGTAAACTGTGTATCGCCGGGGGGAATTTTCGATCATCAGCCTGTTTCGTTTGTTTCAAACTATGAAAAAAGGACTCCTATGAAAAGAATGGGAACAGCGGAAGATGTAGCGCCGGCCGTTAGTTTTCTACTTTCGGATGACGCCGGATATATAACCGGAGTGAACCTGATGGTGGATGGGGGTTGGAGTTGTATTTAAAAGCCAAATATTCTTAATCCTCAAAAAAACAAATCATGAGACCATTCTTCAGCATTATCGTACCCGTTTACAATCGCGAAAAACTTATTAGGCGCTGCATACGGAGTATTGAGAAGCAGACTTTTAATGATTGGGAAGCAATCATTATTGATGACGGGTCGACAGATGGAACAATGGATATCCTCAAAAATACTGAAGACCCGCGAATAAAACCTTTTTTCAAAGAAAATGGAGGTGTTTCATCAGCAAGAAATCTTGGTCTTGACCAAGCTGCAGGGCAGTACATCTGCTTTTTGGACAGCGATGATGAGTATGAATCGAATCACCTTAAATTGATTCATGACTTTCTAAAGGAAAAGGATTTTCCGGAATGCCTCGTATTCACGGATCTGGCTTTCAATTTTAGCGGTAAAATTGAAAATAAACCCCAATCAAATATTTTGACTGAAAAGCCGAACTTCCGGAATCTTCCATATATCATAACCGTGTCGATTCACAACACTGCGGTAGAAAATGAGCGATTTATTGAAGGTTTAAACTTCAGGGAAGACAATGAGTTTTTAGACAGAGTCCGAGCCAAGGCCCCATTTTATCACATTGAACAACGGACAGTAATGGCCCATCGACAGAATGACAATGTAACAGGAAATGCCTTTCTGGTAAAAACCGAAGGTGAAAAAGCGATTTATCACTATATCAAAACCCGTAAAAAGTTTTCCAAACAGGAGTGGATCAATCTATATGGAATCTATTCCTACTTAACTTTCCACCATCTTCGTGAAAAGAATGTAGGCTCATTTACCGGGTATTTGATTAAACTTATCATTAGCTCACCGATCTGTTTATTCCACTTTGGAAGCCTGAAATCAACCGTGAATCGGTTTGGAGCGTTATGTGGACGTCATAACAACAAAAAAATATAATCTATATTCCTCTCCTCTTAATAAGGCACTTACAGCATTATTCTATCTGTAAGTATTCCTCTGTTATTTTTTCCGTTTCCACATAGAATAATCCGAATAAATTGGAAAATATTATTTAGTAAAATCATGGTAAATTAATCAGGTCAAAACAACTTAATTATACATTGACGTATTAATGAAAGTTAATTATATAGCATTAAAGCTAAAGTAATAAAACAACAATCTGTAGGGCATTGCACAACCCCCTAACGCTTTTCCAAAAAATAAATATATACATGAGCTATCCGTCATTTACCAAAATTTCACTATTGAAATTAACAAAACTTAAACTAAAGCAGAGTTTAATAGGCGATATTATATATAATCGTAATATTCATGTTTATAGCGTTGGACTAGAAAGAACCGGTACAAGTTTTATTAACTCTATTTTTTCTACGAATTTTCGATCCTTACATGAACCAGAATGGCGTTTATTAATGCATATTATGCTGTATACCAATAATCAAAATTCAGATATTATACTTAACAAATGGAAAAATTGGTTTATTCAAAGAGATCGTTCATTACGGCTTGAAGTTGAATCTTCTCACTTCTTAGGGCCTTTTGTACCTCTACTTAAAGATACCTTTCCTGAATCAAAATTCATTCTAACTATTCGTCATCCAAAGAGTTGGTTAAAATCTGTAGTTAACTGGCAATTAAATCACTCGCTTTTACAACAAAACAATAGATGGAAACCTGTAATTGACAATTATTATAAAAGTCATAAACCAGCACTTATACCCATTCTTAAAAATAATGGGCTTTTCTCACTCGATGGATACCTAAACAAATGGTATTGTCATAATAAATTAATATTAGATAGTGTTCCAAGGGAAAGATTATTAGTGCTGAAAACTACAGATTTATCAAGGAGTCTTGATCAGATTTCAGATTTCATAAAAGTTCCCAAATCAAAAATTGTTCTACCATCTAAAAGAGAACATAATTCAAACCCTAAATTGGAAAATTTTATTGAATCAATCCCTAAAAGAGAATTAGAAAATAGTATTCGACAAAATTGTAAAGATATATATGTTAAATACTTTGATAGTTAAACTAAATGCTTAATCTAAATTAATAACATATATTTGTTTGAGGCCAATTTATAAATCGATGGTGGTCTCATTGAAGTCTCTATTTTTACCTTCTTTTGTAACCCGAAATTTTAGGTGATATTTATAGTTTCAGAGTATTGATCAGATCAGAAATTCAGATTTGCACTATTATCCTGTATAATCTATCAGCAATCCCTTAAGCGGTCTCTGTACAGGCCGGCATATTCGTAGAGCGCTATCTGCATCTGTACCATGTAGCGCGCTGAGGGCCATAGACTTTTACGCCTCTCAGGACTCCATATCTGGTAATGAGCCGGTGAGGCAATAAATTCGACTCCGCACTTTTCAAACAGCATGGTCGCCCTTGGCATATGGGCGGCACTGGTTACCACGATTACAGTGCCACTGTTGCCGAAAGTTTTCGAATAGATTTTTGCCTCTTCATAGGTGTTTGCGGGTTCCTTTTGCAGGATAATATCTTCAGGATGGATTCCAATATTCAGAGCTGCATATCGCAGCATCTCTGCCTGTGTGGTGCGGCCGGTTGCCGAATAGCCGGATAGCACGAGTTTACTGCCCGGAATAAGCCGGTGAATCCTCACACCCTCATTGAGCCGGGCCAGAGCCTGCAAACTCAACAATGAGTTGGCTGGCAGATCTTCATTAAACCCGTGACCGCCACCCAATACTATAATATGCACATCACCTTCAATAAGCTCTGCTTCCTGTTCGGTGAGAGGTAAATACTTCTGTTCCAGGGATAAAAGAAGATTTTGAGGAATCAGTGCGGTAGACGTTATTAAAACCCAAATCAGCATAAATACAAAAAGCCGGCGGAAAAGCTTTTTCCGGTCGCCATAATTAGCAGCCGCAGTAGCCAGAAGCAGTAAAAGAAAAATGTTAAACGGATCCAGGAAAAAAACACTCAGCGATCTGATCATGAATACTCCTCTGCAGCCATTTTTTGAAACCAATGCTTATTGTACATTTGTACGTATTATCTTTACCACTATAAGATAAACTCCAAGAATGAGTTAATTTCTGTGGAGCTTTCGAATTCACGATTTTAAAATACTGTTTTTTCATTCCATTGTTTCCAATTCAGTTTCATTGTACGATAAAGGCTTCCAACACTGTTTCGCAGTAAACCAACACCATTCTTTTTGACCGGATGGTACAACCGATTCCTTAATATTCCGGGCCTTTTCATTGGAGGTTTATGCCTGAAAGTACCAGTTAGCAGTTTCCCGTTTCTGTCACTCATCCCGGTGTAAAATCGCTTTCCGTTTTCAGTAAACATTCCATTACCGCCCATGTCCAATATTTTGTAGCCGTAATGGTGAAGAAGAGTTGGTATGATTACTTCATTATGTCCCTTCCAGCCTGATCGAAACGCATCACTTAAAAAGAGTACGGCCTTGGCAGAAATTCGGTATATGGGGTTGAAAGATCTGATCCGTTCTGGTAACGGAATCTCATTGGCCGGGTGGCTCAATTCCCACCACGGCCAGTCCGGTGTTTCAGGATAGCCGTTTATATGAGTCGTAATTAAATCGGCGGAATTGGAGTTGTAATACTTCCATAGCAATTGCCACTTACCTGTAAAGCGCACGTCGTATTCAATCACCCAGTAGAACTCGTGTTGGAATCCGGTTTTTTCTATGTGTGAAAAAATAGGAAAGTGAGCATGCCCGGGAATAATTCCGTCACCTATTACGGGAAATCCGGTTTTGTGTAAAACTGATCTATCAAAATGATGTACCGGGACTCCGGGTAAATTGAATTCAACTGAATGAGAAAGTATCGAAAGTTTTCTGTTTCCCATCTCCCGCCTCAATTTCCTGGCGGCTTTTTCAATTCCATCATTTTTTTTGTGAGTAATAAAAAGTATTTCTTCACTCATCTTCACTACGAATCAAAAAGATCATCTTCCCTCATTACAATGGGTTCAGAATCCACATCCCTTAGAAATATCATCGGCTCTTTGTAATGATAATCAATACGTTTCATGCCGGAAGATTTCGCAAAAAACATCTCTTCGAGTGTGTCAAACGGAATATTGGCACCGCCAGCCGCGATAGATGAAGTAAATGCTACATGCCGTATATTAATCTCTGTAATCTTTGGCACACCATCGGCATCCTCTTTAAAATCCACCGTAAAAATGCCATTCAACTCTTTACCAAGTTGTGATGAAATTGTATCAAGTGCTTTTTCCGACAACTCCACAAGCCTTGGTTCATTGATCAGGCGTCCAAAAGATGTATTTCCTGTAATGCCGGAAGGAGCCACCTTGGCCATAATATAATTGACCCGCTCCGCGCATGCTGTACGCTTTAATTCGCCATTGAAATAGAGCATCTTGCACGCCATATTCCGACCCGGAAGAAATTCGGATGCAATAAACTCTTTCACATTCCTGTTTATGGAGATCCACTGCGACAATGCAGAATCTGAATTTATTTTCAATGAACCGAGACCGCTTGAACCCTCCGTACTTCTGATCCAGAAAACATCCCCCACTTCCCGGGTGATTTTTTCATAATTGTATTGGTCCGGCTGAATTCGGATATATTTTGGCACAAGTCTTGAATCTTCAAGATATTCATGCAGCCTGTGTTTATTTACAATAGCCATGGCCAGGTCGTAATCGGGCAGGTGGGTAAAAATTTTCTTTTCAAGCTTCGACCCGTTTTTTGCCCACTCCAGCACCTCCACTTCAGGGAGCACAACGGCTCCGTCGATTTTCTCTTTTTCAATAATGCTGTTTATCTCCTTCCAGTAATCTACATCATCCGCCCTGGGAACCGTATAAGCGGCATCAAACAGCTCCCTGTCGTACAGACCGTAGGCAAGTGGGTTGCAATCCACACCTATAAACCGATAATCCCTATTTGAAAAGTTTTCTGATAATTTTACAGCCCGAACAAAAGATCTTGGAGTTGGACCGCCCACTCCTGTCACAAGTATGTTTTTCATTCCGAATTCTGTTTTTTTATGTATTCGTCAAATCGCGGCATCGCCACATGTCCCTCATATGTAATGCCATCACGCTTCAATACTTTTATTAGGGTAAGCCATAAAATCTTTAAATCGAGCAGAAACGTTTGGTTTTTAACGTACCAAACGTCCAGGGCAAGTTTTTTGTCCCACCCAATGGCATTTCTTCCATTCACCTGAGCCCAACCCGTAATTCCGGGTTTCACATTATGCCTCTGATGCTGTTCTTCCGTAAAATAGGGAATGTAATCCATCAACAGCGGACGGGGGCCAACCAGGCTCATGTCTCCTTTCAATACATTAATCAGTTCCGGCAGCTCATCCAGGCTGGCCGAGCGCAAAAATTTCCCCAATTTTGTCATTCGCTTTTCGTTCGGAAGCAGGTTCCCCTCACGATCCCGTTCGTTAGTCATGGTCCTGAACTTAATCATTCGAAAGGGCTGCCCATTCAAGCCTGGTCTGACTTGGGTGAAGAAGACGGGTCGTCCCAATTTCAGGGCCACAAAAAGGGCCGTAACCAGAAAAACCGGACTGAGTAGTATTAATCCCAAAAGGGAAGCTATAAAGTCAAATACGCGCTTTACCATAACTTTAATTTAGGATAACTATTCTCCCCTCCTGTGCAAGGCTGGGGGTGGTAGCCCCTTCAATTTAATATCTATTCCATCCTTTTTTTTGACTTACCTCTAGCCCCTCTCTATGTCGCAAAAACACTCCACAAACAGGGGAACTTTGAAATATAATTTTTAGACTAAAATAAATGACCATGTTAAACTTATTAGTACTGAAAATTCCGCGTTATCCTTCCGTGGAAAAGTGGCTACCTCCCATTGAGGGGAGTACCCGATTTATCGGGGGAGGGGGTGTTCATTTCACCTAAGCTTAAACTGAAACCGGTTCAACTTGCTTTTCCTTCTTTGACGTTTCCAAGCCCACATATTGCTCCAACTTTGGTTTCAATCCTTTATTTACAGGGAGCTGCCATAAGAGCTTACACCAATCATGATTACCCTCAATCAAACCCGGACCCTTTTCCGTTATTACCACGTCCCAGCCAATTGACCTGTTTTGAGGATGTTTTTTTGCCGCCCTTTTAACCATGTCGATCGTTTCCGGCCAAAATGGAACCTGAAAACCGGGTATTTCTACCTTTGTCACGGGATGCGTTGTACATGCATCCTTTGTGATATCACTGTAGACAGCAGGACCTGTAACTATCCCTCTTTTTTCATCTAGCGATGCAGCAAGATTGCCTGCGGCCATATTGTCAACCGGTGAATTCACGGAAATTCGAAGCCTGCATCCCAAAATCTCCACTTCCCCTGCTTCATTCAACTGTGTAAAAATCCTGACCGTATTTACCGCTGAGGGGGATAACCTGTTTAACTCAGAGTGCTGATTGATAAATTCTTCTACAAGACCATAGTTGTTCTTTATCATAAAATCGATTATTTCCGAACCTGTAAACTCTGAACTGTCCCGTATCTCCACCTGTGCGCCTCCTTTCCCATCCGACGCCTTAAATACCAATTTACCGGCCTTTGAATTGAGTAATCTTTCAGCAATTCCAGGTTTCTTTAACTCTTCCAAGTCTGCAACAGAGTGTACAAAAAATTCACTGTAATTTTTATAGAAGAGCCTTTTGTCATCCAGAATATGCCTTTTATCTATAGGATTCATAGTAAGCTGGTATTCATACATATAACCGGTACCGGCCCACTTCTCTCTCTCGGTGCTTTCTTTTTCAAAAAACCGAAACTGAAAATACTCCAGGATTGAGATATTGTATGTAAAAATAGATTTTAGGAGGTCCCTTAATAATGCAGACTTACTCTTCCTGGTCTTTTGAGCCGCAAAGTTTAAAAAGAGATTAAATTTCTCCCTATCCAACTGCTTGATGTAATATCCCAGGTATATGACTCTTTTGATTTCCATATCATGCCGCATTGGCTATAAATCGTAGATAAATTTTGAATTCTTTTTTTACTACTTTTGAAAATCTAATTAAAAAGGCACAGAAGATTGAATTATCTCTTTTTAATGTTTTATTAATTAATAAACTATACCAAGAAAATTATTTTTAGTAAAAATAATCTATAGTTCGAGCAATCAACCTATCTCCCCAACCTAAGCGTTCATAGTTTGTGTTTTTGGGACTTTGAGAAACATAAATTTCTTTATTCATTCTCATTGCATTACCTGCTACAAGATGTTTCGGTGTAAAGGGGCCCCTGTTTTCAAGAAGTTTGATAAAATCATTTTCAAAACCAGACACTTTTGAGATGGTTTCCTTAAGGTCATAAATATACTCTTCATAGCGAACCTTTTTGTAAATAGTGTCTTTAGCATACTTTCTTGTTAGAAAATTTTTTAAATACCATGATCTTAGAACCGTGAATGTTTTACTTGGAACCATATCGTGCTCTATACCGGCTTTAAGGTCTTTCTTCTTTGGAGGTCTTTTGTTTGAGTTCAGCACATGACCGAATCGTCTTGTTAAATGAACTACAGTAATTTCAAAGTCAAGTTCTTTTAAGATAGGTATCATACCCGGAGCTTTTGAAGAATCGATAATACATTCCGAATCTGTGACCTCACATATAATTTTATACAAATAATCGGTATCTTTAAGGAAATCTTGAATCACTTGCGGTTTTTTCTTTATTAAGTTTGCCGCCTTATAAAATTTTCTATTACTCAAAAGAACGGATTGTAACTCTATATACTTATCAAGTGGCAATTTCCGAAGTTCTTCCCATTGGTTGACAACCTGTTCCCAAACCTCACAATTTGGTACAGGTAGCCCACAGGAGCAAAACTGACCTTTCCTAATACCCTTGTCCGGTAAAAAACGAAGCTCCCCGGCACTAAACGAGTTCTGTTGACTACCCAATACTATATCAAGAAGTGTTGAACCTGAATGTCCTTCTCCCGATATATAAATAATTTTCTTTTTCCCCATTTATACTCTCATTTAAATCTTAAACATTCTAAAATCTATTATTGATCATATTTTTCATTATAAATAATTTCTGCTAATTCATTCGCGGCCATAAACTCGACCTCAGGCCATTTTTTTATAATATTCTTTAGAAGTTTCCTAAGTGAATCAAGGCCCTTTTTACGGTTCTTTTCATCAATATGCCCACAAAAATTCACTCGATGAGAACTAATAATTGCTGGACGGTTCCATTTAAACGCATATTCAATTTGGCGCATTGTGGCTGAAACCCAATCATTTACATCTGGTTTAGTGGGTTCAAATAATACATTTCTAACTATAATAATCTGATCAAATTTATTTTTCTTACCTGTGAAGTTTATCGACTTTTTATTCTTTCCTAATCCCTGATGCTCACTTTTAATAAATGGAGTATCAATATATTTGATTCCACATTCCTTTAATATTGGATGCAGAGAACTGTGCTCTCTTCCTGCTGGTGAATTGAAATGAGTAGCCCTGTACCCAAATACTTTCTCAAATGCATCTAAACCTTCTTTTACAATATTATGAAAACCGTGATTCTCACTTTTATCCCAAAAATCAAATGCTGCTGTTAATGATATGGATGTAAATTCAGGATTTGATACTCTAAAGAAAGACCTGTTTTGTAGTGAAGTTATCAGATCATGGTCCTTGTTCTTCAGTTTCTCATTAAATGCTTTTAAATTGACGTGTTCTCTTCCATGAAACTGTGGAACCATAATCTTCTTTGAAATACCTTCTTTCCATATACTCCACGCGCCTTCATATGCTGCCGGCTGCTTAGCGGCTAATTTTTTGAATGTAACATCCAAAGTTTCATTGTGGAATTCACAAAAGTTCGATTCTTCTACTCTTTCGAAATCTATATTACATGGCACCGAAAAAGGAGTAAAAACTGCATGACGGCCTATTTTATCTGTAACTGAAGTTAAAGTATTAAACAGCATCTCTAAATCATCTTTTGTTTCGAGCGTATCGTATAAATCAAATCCGCGAAAAGGGCTCTTCACTTTTATACCTGATTTATTCAATTCTTTGATTGCTTCCTTTGAATCGATTCGAACATTCCCGTAGTCATCAACGGAGAAAACCACAATTTTCCGATCAGTTTTCCAACCGTATATGTTTTTTAAATTGTTGGTAATACTTTTTTTTATTTTTGCCAATGCCATGTTCTGGTATCTATCAAAATTTTCTGGAGATTATACTACCATTTAGCTTCTCCTTTTCAAGAAGTTCTTTCATCGTCATTGTATCATTCTGACTAAGCATTTTCTCCATTTTATCCGGGAATTTTTTTCTTCCAATCCACATCGATTTCATTTTTAATTTCAGTACTATAGAAACCTTTTTGAGTTCATCAAAATAGTAGTCCGGATATCGTTCAGGATCGGTTTCGTACGGATGCATATAAAATAACGGAGTGTTCCTTTTGCTGATCTTGTCAATTGAATATTGTGAGATTCGGTACGGCAACAATCTGAAATAACTTCCTCCGAGGCATGGGACCTTTCGAGACCCCAAATTGATTGTAGACATGGGAATTTCAAAAATCGACGTTTCGTTGTTGAATTGAATCTCCGTTACATCATCCGGAAATCCCGGCCAACCATAGTGTGTGGCTCTGCAGGGCATAATGCTGCTGTCGTACCGAAATCCGAGTTCCGCCAGAAGCGGTAGCGCCCATCGTGTCTGTTCGTTGATAGAAAAAGCGGGGGCACGATGCCCCGCCACCTTCTCTCCTGTTAAACCTTCCAGCAGTGTTTTTGCGCGGCTAAGCTGGCTGCGGGCCAGTTCCGGATCCATTTTATCAAATCGGTGATGGTCGTAACCGTGAACACCAATCTCATGTCCTTTAGAATGTATTTTCTTTACGAGATCCGGGAAGTGCTCCGCCACCTGTCCAAGTATAAAAAAGGTCGCTTTGGCATTATACCGTCCCAACAGATCCAGAATTCTCTCTGTATTGGCCACTACCCGCTCAGTAGGGAGCATCTCTTTCCCAAATACATCCCGCATTGCAATGTTGATGCCGTCTTCAACATCCACGCTGATTGCAACCGGCTTTTTTAGCTTATAATTCATTCAGGTTCTATTAGCTTCAGCTTCTAGTCTTTATAAATAGTGATGTCTCCATCTTTAAGTATAAATACCTTTTGGGCAATATCCATTAACGGTTTATCGGTCAGTGAATCCGTATAGAATTCACTTATCCGGTTGATTCCTTTTCCGTTTAAATATTTTCTCTTCTCCCCGCCAAACATATTCACCTTCAAACCATTCACCTTATCTCCTCTATAGGTGAAGGTTGTGCCGGCCACGTAATCGTCGGGAAACAGATACTTTAGATAAATCTCCGGTGATGCGGAGACTATCCACTTTTTACCTTCAGCTTTCTGATAGTGGTTAAAATAGATGTCATTTAACTTAATTTGTTTGGCATACCTCTCTGCTGCTGCTTCCAATACATGCCGGGTGCGGTCTTTTAGAAACAAGAATATACCGAGACGTTTAAGGGTGTTGTTATTGATCAATCCGGCTTTATAGAAAACACCGGCTGCAAGAAGAAATATCCGTTTTATCAGAAACAGGCGGTCGTTGCTCGCTACAATTCTATAGAAACCAAAAAGTGTATCTTTGTCCGTAAGTGTCTTATCAAAATCAAAAACAATAACCTTCGAACTCATGGCAGCAGTTTTTTGAAAAAGCGTTTTACAGATCGTCCGTTAAAAGTAAAATAGAGCTGAAAAAGCAGGGCACGAGGCAGGCTGCTATAAGTAAAATTAATATAGCAGGTTTCAGGCCCTTTCCGGTTCAGGAACTCCCGGAGCCCGATTTTTCCTTTCATCAGGCTGATAACCTCAAAAGGAAAAAACCAGCGTATATATCGATCCGAAAACTTGCTTGACTCTTCAATTTTCTCACTTTTTAGCAATTTTACATAGTTCATCAGAAGCCCGGATCCACAAAATTCCGACAACATGACCGAACCCCAAAGCCTTGGGTTCAGTTCAATGATTTTCCACTCACCGGTACGGTCATCCTGCAAAAATTCCACCATGGCAAATCCGCTCCAGTTCAATTCTTTGAGCAACTTTTCGGAAATCTCTTTTAACTCATCAATATAGACGGACCGTGAATATACCGTCACCCCTCCCTTCTCCGGAAACGTTCTGATCCGTTCATGCCCGTGCCAATTCAGTAACTCTCCGTTGCGGGCAAGGCAAAACATCCCGTGAATTTTCTTCCGGCTCTCCACCTTCTCCTGGATAAGAAACTCCCTATCTGATATTCCGTTCAGACGGGAGAGCTGATCCGGTCTTTCCACATACTTCATGCCTACAGATCCTGCTCCAATTCGTTTTTTGGCGATCACCGGACGAAAGTTTTCCTCAAGATCTTTCAAATCACCGGTTGAAAATGATGCCGGTACAGGAAGTCCTCTCTCTTCACAAAAGTTCTGAAAATCTGCTTTATTTCGAGCCAGTTCGAACATATCACGACTTGGCAAAAGGTGCTGGATTGGGTGATCAGGCTCCTTTTCCATTAGTTCATATAAAAGAAGCGTAGGCTCCTCAGAAACAGCCATCCAGATATACTCTTCGTCTTCATCGGCCTTTATCGCAGACAGTAAATCGACTCTAAACCCCTCAAAACTCTCCGATTGGAGAGGAAACACCTTTTGGCCGTAAATTGCCGGGAGTATTTGCTTTGTGCCTGTTGGGGCAAAAAGTAAAAGATCACATTTATGCACCCCTTTCAGGATATTGACAATATCAAACGCTTTTCTGGAATGCACATCTGTGACGATGATTTTCATAATCTCAAATTCATGTTAATGCCACAATTTTGTTTTTGGCCGCTACTTCTTTGAAAAGCTCAAGCATTTTCCCATACACGGCCTCAGAATCTCCCTTTTCACGGGTCAGCTCAAGTGCGTTCTCTTTATAACGTTTCAGCAGCTCCCGATCGTCAAGAAACCGTTCAATATTCTCCACCAATCCTTTAACATCCCCGTTCATATTGTTAAATCCAACCTTATTTTCACGAATGATATCCGCCATTTCACTCTGCAGGGAGTTCAAGATCGGAAGTCCTGCACTCAGATAGCTGAACAGCTTGTAAGTAACGGTTTGAGTGAGGTTGTTTTTATGCTGAATCAGCCCCAGATCCGACAGATAGTACTGCCGCATCAGCTCTTCATCTGAAATCCATCCCAGATACTGAAGGTTTTTCAATCTGTCCGCATACTCTTCCACCATCTCCTTCTGCGGACCGGAACCTGCAACAATAAATTCTGTTTTGCCGGGACGTTTCCGGTTCATGATCTCCGCAGCCTGTACGATCGCCGGCAAATCATACGAGCTTCCCAGGCTTCCGACATAGATCACCCTGAGCACCTCTTCATCTCTTTTTTCTGTTTTACTATACTTATCCATGGCAGTCTGAATTGATGCAAGATCGAATGCGGGATAAAAGCACTCCGTTTTTCGAATGGTACTGCAGTTCTCTTTTGCCCAGTCCAGATATCCATTAGAGATAGAGGTCACGGCCGTGCTTTGATCCAGTATAAACCGCAGCTTTTTATAAAACGGCCGGATAAAGAGCCGGCTCACCGGTTTTATTGAGGCGGGCACATCCTTGATAAAGGAGTCGGGCCACGGATCAATGATATCGGTGATAACCGGCACTCCTTTTTCATTTGCCCATAGAATAACTTTTTCAGCAGAGCTGAGTGGCGGCATACTGATAAAGATCACATCCGGCAATTCCCTGCCCGCAAATGATTCTACCAGTTTATCCGCAAAATCTGCATGAGCGGATATCCGTTTCAGGGATATATTTTTCGTATACCCTTTCGACTTTACATACTCAATCCGGTATCCGGATTGCACCTCCAGAGTCCTATCTTCAGAAAAACGCTGTTTTTTGGATGTATGACGAAACGTACTGGTGAAATGGGTAACCTCGTGCTCCTTCTGTATAGCCGTCTTTGCAATATGTATAAGCCGGTGGTCTCCCACCTTATCATAAGGTGTGGGGTCAAACAGTGAAATCGTCCAGATGTTCATTTTTATCATCAATTGGTTTGTATAGTTTCCGTCTTCTGCTTTCCGGCCAGTTCAGCGGCAATCTGGATAAATGCATCTGCACGCTCTTCCGGGGTTTTTAGCTTTTTAAACTCCTCAAGTCCGGCAGTTGTAAGTTGATTACGCAGACCTCCATCAGCTGCAACCTCTTCCACCCGATCAGCAATCTCAGCTGCATTCAGAGGATCAAAATAGAGAGCCGCCTCCCCACACACTGTATGTGCAAATCCCAGATCAGAGGTCAGTATAGGGCGTTCCATTTTCATCGCCTCAGCATAAGATGCGGAGAAGCACTCCAGCAATGTAGGCAAAAACATGGCGTCGCAATCACGGTAGAGCGCCGGACACTGACCGATTGGAATCGGTCCCCTGTTTATAATCTGCGACTCTGTATCCGGCTGCCTGAATATCTCATATACTTCATGAGGCAGCGTAAGCACAAACCGAATTTGAGTTTGCCCTCTTCTTTTCAGCTCCCGGATCACTTCATGAATAACGGTAAGATTTTTATGCGGATAGTTAGCACTCAGTGTTAGAAGCCTGAACTCCCCCTCTTTTTTGGACGGCAGCCCGCTATCTTGTTCATTTTTATCTAAAAAAACAGCATTTACCGTATTTGAAACGGCATGGATCGGCACTCCAGGTATCAATTTCTGCAACCGTTGTTTCACGTCTTCGGTTTGTACCACTACGGCATCGAGCCTCCTGTAAAACCAGAGATCAAACGCTTTCTTTAGTTTCCAGTAAAGTTTGTGTTTCACACCGATCATCTTGAAATAGGGGGACTCCGGATATACATAGTGAGGTATGTTAAAGCCCCCCACCACGGGAACATCCGGCTTCCAGAAACCGTGCCCACCGGTCGAAATCACCGCATCTGGTTCTACTTTTTTTCCCATTTCATCAAAGAGCCGGATCGCTTTTCGAACATGCCACAGGCTGGTTCCCGGACGGAATGGTATATCGTATAACTGAATGTGTACAGGTAAGTTTTCAGGCTTAAGCTGCGACCGGATATTCTCTCTAAGAAACACATGAAACCGGTGTTCCGGGTACCGGGCACATTCATTAATAAACGAGTGCGCGACCTGTTCCGCACCGCCCTTAAAAATAGATGCCGCGTTGATAATGATATTCATTCATCCCCCGATGTTATAAATGAATAGTATTTTTCAGAAATGACATCAATAGAGTATTTCTGAATGACTTCCCGGGATTTTCTGCCCATATTCTCTCTTTGTTGCTTATCTTCCATTAAATGTCTGAGTTTTTTTTTAAACTCTTTTTTGTCATAAAGAGAAATCAAGTAACCATTTTCTCCATCTACAATCATATCTGCCGGACCAGCCATACAATCATATGAAATTACCGGTAAACCGGCTGACAACGCTTCTCCAATTACATTTGGAAACCCCTCTGAACTGGATGTAAATGCAAATATTTTTGCCCGGTTATAGTAGCTGTCTACATCTTTCTTCTCACCTTCCAGGAAAATTCGGTCTTCAGCTCCCAACCCATCAATAAGTTTCTGTAATTCTTCCAACAAATTCATCCGTTTGGCATCCCCCCCCACAATTACCAATTTCCATTCCGGGTCACTTAACTCTTCAAACATCATGATGAGCTGATCAATATGCTTTGTCGGAATCAATCGACCTACAGTCAGTACTATGTTTTCTTTTTCAGTTTCAGAATCAACTTGAACCTTACGAACTGGGTTGCCAATCACTTCAATGTTTTGATTCCATTTCTTCTCAAAACATATGTCGGCTGCCTTCTCTGTTTGTGCAATATACCCTGCAGCATTTGGATAGAGTTTATCGCGCAACAGGTTTTGCAACCGTCCTAAATATTTATCGGGCTGACTTCTGTCAGATACATAAACATTGCATGAAAGTCCCTTTAAAGCTAAAAGAACAAGATTATTCCACATCTCTCCAAAACTGAGAACCGTATCCGGATTAATTCTTCTGACAGTTTTGCGGATAAATAACAATGTGCGGAGTGTGTCGAGATTTCGCCGTTTATTGCTGAACTTAAAGTTTGGCCGATGAATAGTAACTGATTCTGACAGAGCATAGGAGACCTCTCTTGTCTTCCCGATTAATATCAGATGAACGTCTACACCTTCTCTATTGCTAAAATTGTTTGCCAATTCTGACATTACCCTCTCCATACCTCCTATTCCAAGGGAATGGATAATCAGACATATTTTTTTTTTCGAATGCATCAACTTCCACCCAAACCATTTACTTAGGTGAATAGGATAGCTATTTGATCAGTAAACGCTTAATTAATTTTCTTTTATCTTTTCGAAACTACCGTAATTACCGTCTGAACATCTGCCGGGGTTTCTGCGACAATGGCAAATTTTGTCTGATCATCATATCTAAACGATTTGGCGTTAGATTCTGCCGTCTGAACAATCTCTTTTACCTTTGCCAGATCAAAAAGAAGCTCTCCGTTACGCGCCATATCCCGTGGAAGAGACTCCGTATCGATATTGTCCAGATCGAATGCCGGCCGGGGACGCAGTGCCCAGATGGCGGCCTGGATTTCACGGTATGAGATGGAGCTGTCCTGAGCCAGAATCTGATCCTTCATATTTAGCAGGGTATTCAGTTCATTCCACTTTTCTACCCCGAATGTTGAAAAGAGCTGTATGCCCGGGTAGGTGCCGTTTTGTGAATTTATGGGAGACTCCCAGTCTATACACCAACCCTCTTTTATCCCGTTTCCAATCAAATCGTTCTCTTCAATTTCCCGGAATTCCAATGAAAAATAGGACTGTTCGGCCTTATTTACGATTAGATTGACATTATCGGCACCGGGAATCAGTTCCACCTCTTCAACGGTGTCAAACGAATCCTCCAATCCGTCGTCAGAATCAGAGGATGTAATAGATTTACATGATGCAATTACAAATAAAATGAGTGAAAAAAATAGAAAAGTACGTATTGTTACTCTGCTGTCCATGTAGTCAACTCCGATGATAATTATTTATGCCAAATCCTTCCGACACAGTATGTTTTAGTGCAGGACTTCTACTACAATTATAGCTAATGCTTGAGATGATTTGCAATTAGTATACTTTAACAAGAATAGAAATAAACACCGGGTTAAGACGGTACCAATCTTGAAAATATATCATTTATTTTTTGAATAGTTTGCCCGCTCCATCATTAAGCTTAGTAATTGGCATAAATCAAAATCACTGCCCTTTTCAAGAAGGTAATAAGAGAATAGTTGGAGTAAATTAAAGATTCTTAACCCTGAATAGTCAATAGAAAAGCATCATAACGAATATGTATGAACTGTTATAGTTGTGACTCGTTTGGAAAAAAAGACATTCAATTTTTTTATCAAAAATTTTAGTGCTTACGCCTGATATTTTCATGACTACATGAATAGAAAATGCCGTTTGAAATAAGATCATGCAATACCGCCTCTTCACAAATTGGTAGTCTAAACCAATCTCTCTATTCGGCGGGAAATGAATATTTCATTTTTAACCCCAGGCTGTACCTGGGGTTATGATCTGATCACCCTTTCAGGGTTGATTCATCATCTTTTTCCATAGCTCAATGATCAAATCAGCAACACAATTCGATCAATAGGTAATATATCATATGAGGTGCGGTTAATGGTATACAAAGTACGCTGAGAAAATTTTAGTTTAAAACACCTCCTCTCTTTGCGATCCGCCGGATGGCGGAGAAGGGAAGAGTGAGTCGATTTCGGCGGAATATTTTACCCTACAATACACCCCATGCTGAAGCAAGGGTTACTATCTGATCGCTCCTTCGAAGTTGATAACTGGTACATTTCCTAACTCCATATTGAACCAACAATCTCAGATCGCCATCATTGAATTCGACCCACCAGCTGTGTTGAATTGATTGTTTATTACAACAAGAATTTTATAATTGTCTTTCTGACTAATAATTCTAAAGTACATATAATAGTACACTTTTTAATTAAAAAAAATAAAATAAATAAACATAAATATTAGAAACTATTTAAATTAAATTTGCATAACGAATGCATATAACCTGGCCCTTTATTGTACCTTTTTAAGTGGGATTCAAGAAAAATAGTCATCAAGTAATAGTGATTGTTCTGAGTTGTCGCTGTTTATGATTAAAGCCATAAGAGAGTATGTGAATATTCTGTGCTACCTCCCACCATATAAAGCCGACAGCTATAAAATGCTTTTAAGAACACCATGAGAAAATTAAGGTTCACAACATTATTTACAATCCTGTCTTTTGCAAGTTTGTGGATGGTATATCATTTTTACAACTGGACGCCATTGCCTGACACCGGCAACTATCCCCAAACAAGGTCAATATCATCAGAGCTGCACTTCGATTTGATTGAAGAAGCCTCAACAAGACTGAGGAGAATACCTGAAACACTTTTTGTACCATCTGCGTCGGTTTCTGTAGGAATAAACGGAATTGTTATTTGGTCAGAGTCTATAGGGTATGCGAACCTTGAAAAGAAAATTCCTGCGAGTCATGAAACCGTGTACCGTATAGGGAACGGTGCAAAATCTATTACTTCCATGGCGATTATGATGCTTAATGATCGCGAATTAGTTGACATTGATGCTCCTGCAAATGATTTTCTTCCACAGGTTCCCGATAACGCCGCGAAATTTACCATTAGAGAACTTCTTTCACATACGGCCGGTTTTGGGTACCACAATGATTTCGGGTACAGTGCGAGGCTGAACTCAATTTGTGAGTGTCTACAATTTAACAGTGTGGATGAATCGATGTCACTGATAAATGGATACCCCTTAAAGTACAATCCGGGAGAAAAAGTCCGTTACAGCACCTATGGCTATATTGCTCTTTCCAAAATTGTTGAAGAGATAACTGGAGAGCCATTCTATAAATATTTAAACACCTCGATATTTACACCTGTTGGAGCTGAATCAATTATACCTGATCACTACCACGGCCGTGCAACGGATATTCAAAAGGCCGTTTCTTATGCATTATCAGGAGACACTTACAGGAAATGGCGCACTTCTAAATTTTTTTCGCATAGACGAAACTTGAGTTATAACTGGGCCGGCGGGGGAATGCTGGCCACCCCCACAGATATGGTAAGATTGGGAAACGCTCTCTTGACAGATCCTGACTTTATAAATTTTGAAACAAGTGCCGAATTTATATCTCCGCAAAAATATCGCAATGGGGAACCTCTGCCTGATCAGTCAGCTGGGCTTGGATGGTCAATACTACCCGAGTATAGAGTGAATATCTCTGAAAATGATGCAGTAAACGTTTTCATGGTAAGAAGTGAAGGTTTTAAAAACGGAAGTGGAAATATACTTCTGTTGGTTCCTGAGTTTGATTTTGTAATAGATGTAGCGATAAATGGTACAGGCAATCACTTCTCCTTTCAGGATTTATGGGTAGAAGTTCTCAACCTCTCTGAACCATTTTTAAGGGAAATTCATAAACAACGAACAGAGGATTTTGAAATAGCTGCTAAAGCTACTGTGCCCAATAGAGAAAGCTCGTCGCTATAGGTATAATCTTATATTGTCCGATAATTAATCCCATCTTGAATATTTGAACATACTCAAATTATTCAATAGCTGAATCCCTCCGATTTAGAGACTGAAATATCATAAAAAATTCCGGTGCTTTTAATCGGGAGGGCTATTCGCATTGCACCCCTTCAGAGTGCGGATTGTAACCACCACACCATTCAAAGTACAAGTAGAAATCTACGAATCATACCATTGCTGGTTCGATGGTCAATACAATATATCGGCCTTAAAAACCACACTGATTGTTAATTTAGAAACATTGTTTAAAACGCTCCCCTCTTTGGGAATGCAGTGATGAGAGAGGGGACTGAGCCTGCCGTCCAAAGCCTTGGCGAAAGAAGGGCGTGAGTTCCAAAACGGCCTAGAAAATTCAACGGATTAAGACAAAAAATACGCTGGTAACCGTTTGAAAAACGATCCCCGCACCACCACCTCAATTTAATTTACACACCAAACCCTTCCCTCTATTCGGTGGACATAATGTTCTTTCATTAATACCCCAGGTTTCGTTTCATCCCGATGTATTCGATCGGGAGGGCTCCCAATATGCTGTCCCTACAGGACAATTACGAAAAATTTGAGTCGTCCCGAAATCGGTTGACCCATTTCCAATCAAAAACTTTAACCTTAAACAAGTCAGACGACCTTTCTACACAAATACGTCAACCTGTTTCCAGAAGTTCATAGACCAGAAATCACGTTTGTTTCGTGCAGTTCTATGAAAGTATTACAAGACTTGTCCTTCCTTGCCATCTCTATATCATATCTATACCAAGTCCGTACCACCTCCACCGGATTTTGGATATGGTATAGCTTTGGAACAGTGATTTAAGTGTCATTTCGGCAGATAGGGCTAATCATATTTTACCCCTTCAGGGTGCGGAACACAGCTACCTCACCAATCAAAATCAAATCGTCCATTGCAGTTCGGTCAATCGATATACGATTTACGAATAACCATATTTATTTAAAACCTCACCCTTCTTAATGAATGAAGAAAATAGAGAGGTGGGCAGGGGGGTGAGTCTGTAAACGGCCTAGAGAAAAATGGGGAGTATTCGTGGAAGTGACGGAGCATATAAAAACATGCGTAGGAACAAAACGCCACATTTTTTTCTCAGTCTTCCGGCCTGCCGGTCCCGAGAACTCGAGCTTGGTTCGTTGTGTAACCTGTCTGGCCTCCGACGGATTACGACAAATCGAACAAAGAATAACGTTTGAAAAGAGATCGTCTCAATACCGCCTCAACACATAATGTATTCCAACTCAAGCCCTCTGTTCGGCGGGGAATTAAATATATTTTCTTTACCCAGGGTTCCGCTTTTCTACACCCTGGGCTAATCATATTGCACCCTTAAAGGGCGCGACCATTCAAAGTTCAAACCATTGATTCAATATTCAACAAGAACACCCTTCCAAAATCGTTGAATTGATTGCTTATTTAATAGATTTGTTTTAAACGTCCCTCTCTTTACAATCCGCCGGCCGGCGGATTGTAGAGTGGGGAAGGGCCTGCCTTCCGAAGCCTTGACAAAGGAAGGGTGAGTTCAAAAAACAAACAGAGCAGGTGTCACATTGTACAGCTACATCAATGGCAAAAACATCATGCAGACATGGAGAGTCATCCCCCTCAATCCCCCTTCCGCCGGGTAGCGGACACAGTCAAGGGGGACATACTACTTCATCAACGTCATCTTTCGCGTCACAATCTCGCTTTGTGTAATCAGTCTATAGAAATAGATCCCGCTCGCGAGGCGTTCAGCATTAAAGCTGGCACTGTGGGTTCCGGCAGAAAGAGTGTTGTTATCAATCAGGCTGGCCACCAGTCTTCCGCCCATATCGTACACCTTCAGCGATACCTCCTGCTGTTCTGCAAGAGTAAACCGGATATTTGTGCTCGGATTAAATGGGTTCGGGTAATTCTGTTCAACCTCTACTTCAAATGCTTGTTCTTCATTTGTAGTTGTAAACTTCCATTCATCACTCCACTCACCGGCCTGCCCCTGGACTGTAGCCCTCACACGCCACACATATTCCGTATTTCCCTTCAACTCGCTATTTGAAACAAACAAGGTGTCCGTCACCTCCTCTCCTATAACAAGGGAGGATGTAGACACCTCCCGAACTTCGATGGCGTATGACTCCGCATCCTCAACAGATTCCCACGTAAACGTTGCATTTTTTTTGACTTTGTCCTGATTATTGACAGGTGTTGACTTCTGGGGCCCTTTTCCATTATTGCCGTTACCACTGTCTTCACTTCGGGTTGTAAATTCACCGATCGGGCTCCATTCCCCCTCTTCTCCATTCACCACGGCACGTACTCTCCAATTGTACAGCGTTTCCGGATCAAGAGATTGGTCAAAAGTAAATGTAGTACCTGACACCTCCTCATCAATGACCATCTCGGTCGGATCAACGCTGTTGGCATGAAGTATATAGTAGTCCGCATTCTCGACGGCTGTCCATTCAAATTCCGGCGCGAGTGATACATTATTAGACTGATCCGCAGGTGATTTCAAATCCGGAGCTTCAGTAGCTGGAGTATCATCTCCACCACCGCTGCCGGAGTCACCTCCATCGTCATTACTACCGGAGGACTCCGTCGTAAAACTCCGGGCTGAACTCCAGTCACTGGAACCATCGCCGTTCACAGCCCGAACTCTCCAATAGTAGGTAGTTTCGTATTCGAGGCCGGATACACCTTGCTGAGACTGAGTCAGGTCGTTATCATTCTTCACAATATTATTGAAACCGGAATCCTCTGCAACCTGAAGCCTGTAGCTTGAAGCATTCGACACGCTGTTCCATGACAGCTCCGGGGAGGTGGATATATCACTGCTCTCGTTAGAAGGGGAAGAGAGAGTTGGTGCAGACGGCGGTGAATCACTATCTCCACCAGATGATTCTCCCATTCGCAATTCAATCGGCTCACTGACCACCGTACTGGTGCCGGAAGATGAACCTGCCGGAGGTACACCACTATTGGTTAACTCAAGCCGATAGGTTCCTTCATCTGAGGAGTCAAAATTCTCAATACGAAGGATTGGTGAAGTTGCTCCATTTAAGGGGCTTCCGTTTTTAGTCCACTGCACTTGATCTTTTGAGTGCACCCTGTGGCTGTAATCAAATGAATATGTATCCCCTTTGGAAACTGACTCACTTACAGCTTCACCAAACGGTTTCGGTTGATTTGGATATAACGTCCAACCCACATCCACATTATTCTCAAGCACGTCTCTATGTGTCCACTTATTTCCCGATACTGCAGGTGTAACGCCAACACTTGCCCCGGTGAACCATTCCGGCATTACCCCTTCAAGATTATTTCCGTGTATTTGTATCGTGTGTAAATCTTTTTTATTTGGAGATTCATTTATTTTTGACTGTGTAAAGAAATTAATCCAGCTGTCAGGTATATCGCCTGTGAAGTTATTGCTATATAGCCACCAGCCTGCTGTATCCCCTACGTAGTCTGGAGCTTCGGGCAGTGGACCTGAAAAATTGTTTAATGCTAAATTTAAGGATCTCAGCCTTTTTTTAGTTTTCCATAGTTCAGGATGAACACTTCCGCTTAAATCATTTCCCCTTACATCAAACAGTATAACATTAGGCATTCCGGACACTAAATTAGGATCTAATTCTCCTGAAAAGTTATTATTTGCCATCAAGAACACAACTATGTTTTTATCGCCAAATTCAGCAGGTATTTCTCCCTCAAACTCATTTTGGTTTAGTCCAATTTCCCGTAAGCTATTCCAGCCTATAAATAATTCGCGAGGCAGCTGTCCGCTTAATTTTTGATTTGATACAAAGAAAAAAATTATATCTTCAAAATTTGAAAATGAATCCGGTACAGGGCCGGTAAAATATTTTCCGTTATTCCCTCCATCATTTACAAAAGCATTGGAATGGCTGACCTTCATATTTACAAGCTTTGTACTTAACCCCCACGTACTCGGTAATTCGCCTTCTAATTGGTTATTACCTAAGAAAAGCCATCGTAGTTCAGGAAGGTTAAAGTTGTCCTCTAATGAACCTGTTAATTTCACCCCTTGAAGGTGTAAAATTTCTATCTTGTCATGTTGATAAAGTGTTGATGGGTACGGCTGTCCGTCAAGGTGTTCTTGCCATCCAATCTGAAGAATCCGAAGATTTGGCATCCTGTCAAATACATCAGGTATCGTTCCGTGATATTTTGCAGTTGAAGCTCCATACGTTTTTCCCGGATGATCGTTATAAGTATCTTCATTAGGTTCGTTGTGTGGAGCCGAAGCAAATAGCAGCTTCTCAGCATTTGTCCAATTTGCAATAGAAACCGGAATTTCGCTGTAAATCGGATTGCCTTTTACATTTAAAAATCTAAGCTTTGACAAGTTTCCGATGGAGGCCGGCAGTGAGCCTTCCAAATTGTTCTTGTACAGATCCAATTTGATGACACGACCGTTGCTGTCAACCTCTACCCCATGCCAGTCATTGGATGGATTTCCTGACAACCATCCGGAGTTATTGTTCCAGTTGTCGCCGTCAGTCGCTTCGTATAGATCCACAAGCGCCTGACGATCTCCCTCAACACTGTCCTGATTTTGTGAGATGGCCTGTATAGGGAATGCCATCCAGATAAGCACGATTACAATTAAATTTCTCATTCTTTACTTCACTAATTTTTTACCGGCGCTGATCTCAGTTTTATTCATGATGTTTTTTTCAGGTCAGCGCTGAGCAGTTATTTCATTCTTTCCGCACTACTAAAGAGTATATAGAGGTGCATTTGTTACAAGAAAGGATCCTGATGAATTACATAAAATTTAAAACATCAATATGGACTCTTTTTCTTGAGCAACTATTGATACAGAGAAAGTATTAGGAAGTTCCAATGTTCCAAGAGGTTTTTTCACCTGATGAAGTAAATGTATATCAACTACCTACGGACACAGTGAGCAATTATCAGAGAAATTTTGCGGGAAAAACTGAAAAAAAAGAGAATGGCTTAGGTACTATTATAGCTTCTAATCAATTCCCAAATTCGGCTTAGTTCTAATTTGGAAAAGTCGCCTCATTCTAAAAAACCTATTTTCGAATTTTTCTATACCCGTGTCGCAGATTGTATTCCAATGGGGCCTTTATCTTTGCATTTATAGTGTCGGATAATGAATTTGGGGAACCTGACTGATGAACGTTATCAAATTTATCGAACAGATAGGTATAGGAAATGAGCCACGATATCTTCTCTAAATAGTCAAAATTGTAATTATTCCTTTTCTTTATCAGTTTAAGGATCTCTCTTACAGATTGGGTGTTAAAAATTCCATTCTGAATTGCTGAGTGTCCTAATAATCTTGATTCAATTCTATCCATTAAATCTTTTTGGATGTATCCGGAGTAGAGGTGATGCTTTTTTTTAAATTGGTCCGGCTCTCCCTCTTTTAATGGATATTGCAAACCGGTCCGTGCCCACGGGATGGATAGTAAATCCGGAAAAAACTTTTTCAGCAGCAACTGATAGACTTTGTCGTTTCGCAACTGGGGATCCAGGCTCCACATAAAGCCAAATACTTTGGGATGGGTAAATACTTGGTGCATGTCAACCTCTTCATTGATCAACTCCATGCAGGGGTTCAGCATTCTTCTCATATAGTGAATTTGATAATCCAGCTCACGTTGCTGAAACGTTTTATTTCTGGGGAATAATTTATGATACTTTTCTATATCTTCATTCCACTTATCCTTTATTTGTTGATAAACGGTAGATTTTAAAAGATGAGCGGGGTTTCTGACTTTACGATGTACAGGCAGTAACTCGGTTACATGCTTTCCCGAATACTCTGCTCTACCCACACTGTCTCCATAGCTGCCGGCCAGCATCACATCCACTTCCGATTTTATATTTCGGCTTATCTGGGGAATCGCATGCAGATGCAGACCTGTATATTCACACCCTCTCTCACCTGCAATTTTAAAATTTTCCCACAGGTCATCAGCAGTAACATAAAAATGCTTCCATTTCCACCCAAACAGTTCTGCAATTCTCTTGGAATAAACGACGTCTCTACTATCACCCTCTCCCCATGTGTAAGCAGTTACCGAATCAACCTCAATTTCTTCTTCATTTATCAGGGATTTTAGAACTCCGGCAACAATTCGACTATCCATTCCCCCGCTTAACAGTATTCCAACTTTTCTTTGTGATCCTATGTAGAGTTTGACTTCGTCACGTATTAAGCTGAATAATTCATCCGCTATTTCACTTTCAGATCTGTTTGTTTGGAAACCGTGTTCAGGCACACTGTGAAACGACCAACTTTTTTTTTCAGAATCATATTTCCCCATCCAGGGGGCTCTCTTTACCCCTTGAATTATCGTTCGGTCTCCAAATATAAAATACCTGTTTAGCACCTGTAAAACGGACAACTCATCAATGCGATGCTCTTTATATGCATCACCCATTAATTCACCTATAGTATTAGCAAACTCTACTCTATTTTCTGATTTCTGATAATATGGGTAAAAGCCTCCCAAATTTCTTGATTTATCATATCTACCTTTCTTCATTTCCACTCATACCGATTATATAGTTTTGACATGTTTTTATAGCAATACCCTATAATTTCATCTGTATACTCCTTGAAAAGCGGGCCATTATTAAATTGGAAAAAGTTTATCTCGTTCCCTTTATTATTAACCTCTATACATTTAACGTCACCAAATTCATCAACAACCATATCCAGCCCTAGTAATCTGTGATGAATATTTTTTTGTGCTATGGTTTTAGAAACCTGCAAAATTTCATCAAATTTTGGAACAGTATGACTATTGGACAAATTATGCCCATTTAATTGCATCTTTATATTCCCTTTTTTATCAGTTGCGAAGTTATTTAATTTGCCTCTGGAATCAACTCCTACGGCAACTCCTCCGGCCCTCGAATTATCAACAACTGCTCCCTCTGCCCCAACCCTGAGAACACAATTTAGTACAACCACCTCATTAGTAGCCACACTTCTATAAGTCAAAATCCTGATTGTATTTAAAGATGAAGGATTGAATTTTGACAAATCAGAATGAGACTTTAGCTTTTCCTGAAGTACGAAATTGGTTTTATATCTGGCATCCAAAAAATCTTTATTCAATATCATCTCATTGTCAGTGTTTACAAAATCCCTCCCCCGCAATTTAAATAGCATAACGTTTACCCCCCCACCAGAATCAATTGACGGTTTAAGAATAATTTCTTTATGAACAGCTTTTAAGTCATTCAAATAATCATCAAATGATGCAATAGGATTGTAAAAACGATCATAAATTGAAGAATCAATACTTCTGATTAATGTATTTGGAAATAACCCTTCTCTGTAGATTAAATCGTAAATATTTTTATCCGAATAGCTTATACAATGTTCATAATTGTTCAAAACTGGTTCCAAGAAAGAGTAGTAAATACTTTCCGGAACATAGTCAGAGCTATATTCACCATTTACCCTTGAGTAAGCTGCCAGCCATTCTCCTGATATTCGTTTATCAAAAACCTTCCATTTTTTTAAGTGGTCTAAACACACTTGATCCTTTTTAGGCTTCGAAAATCTTTTATTTAGTTCATTTATTTTATGTTCATATTTCTTTTTATTATTTCGAATTTGGTTATCTACTAGAACTCTCAGAATAAATTTTTTAACTTTTTTCACTAATAATCCTCCCCAAATCTTTTGAAGTTAAAAACTCAACATTTGGCCATTTATTCAGAATACTTCCAATTAGTTCATTTAGTAATCTAAGATTCTCATCCCTGTTTCTTTCATCCAGAAATCCTACGTAGTTGAGCCTGTGGGTGCAAATGATTGCCGGTTTTTTCATTTTAAAGGCAATCTCTATATCTCTTAAGCATTTTGAAACCCAGTCATTTACTTTCAAATTAAACATTGCCGGTTCAAACATTGAATTTCTGACAAGAAATGTTTGCCCAAAGCTATTTTGTTCACCTAAATAGTGACTTTTCAGTTTCACTGAACCGTCTTTCAAGGGTTCTTTCATTTTTCTATTTCCTTGGTAATACCGGACTCCCAATTCTGCCACTGACTTGTCAAAATCCGAACTCCAAATGTAGTTTGGCGGAATAAAGGACTCCGACTTATAGCCAAATAGGGTTTCAAAAAGTTCAAGGCCTTCTTTAACGATAGCAAGTTTTCTCATCTTGTCTTCTTCTTCCACATATCTCAGCGCCTCAACATACTTGTTCCCTCCTTTGGCATTCCCTTTAGGAATAGATCCCGGCATTTCATGTTCTAATCCAAACCGGGCATCCTCATCTCCACTTTTCAGGGCGTCCATAAACATAGATACATTCAGGTGCTCTCTACCGTGAGATTGGAGGAAAAACACTCCCTCTTTCATACCGGCTTTCCACAAATGAAGACAATTGGAATGTTTCGGGTACCTATGAAAGGTGTCTTCTATGGATTCGTAGTGGTACTCTTCAAAATTTGACTTCCTGATTTTTTGAAAATCGGGATTTGCAACCAGTGCATTTGCCGTAATGACCGGATGATTTCCATGGGTGTCCTCAAATGAAGTCAGGAGATCAAACAAAAGCTCCAGGTCATCTTCACTTGCAAGGCTGTCATATTTTTCATAGGATATATGATTCACCCGATATCCTGCTTTTAAGCACTTTTGATAAACCTCTTTTGAAGGCATCCGAATGCTTCCCCAATCATCAGACTCAAATACAACGATTTTACGATCCGTTCTCCAGCCGCGCCAGTTGATATAGTACTTACTAAGCCTGTTTTTTAACTTGGAATTCATATTACCGGTTGATAAAGCTTAAACTTATACATCAAGTATCTGCCTGATAAACTCTTTCATAGAGACAGGATCATCTCCAATAAATGGATAACTCAACGGACTGAACAATACCCTAAAATCTAAGTAATCACCTATTATACTGTACTTTGTAAATAAAAAAAGAAGAATAAACGGAATACAGATATAGATAATCCAGTGACGATTCCTGAGCTCTTCCCAGTTTTTTGTGTAGAGCCGTACCAGGTAAGCCAGTGCAAAGAGGCCAAAACTCATCATCAGACGATTCCTCAACACCGGGATTATTGTAGCAAAGTTGGCAAAGCTCAAAAGAAGTATGGCTATAGTACCTAATCCATTCTGAATCCTGTCATGGTATTTTCTTCCCAGGTATCCCGAATAGATCAGGGAGATAAACAGCATAAACTGTATAGCATAGTCTGCAGCCAGACGATAGTACCTGGCATGAAAACTCAAATTCCCGCTATTCTGCCCCTGTAGTTCCGGGTCCCAGCGTTCACTGCCGGTATACGCCTGCAGCTTACTTTCGCCCAGCTCTGTTGCCATCAGATAGGGCTCGAGAACCGTTAAACTTGTGGAAGCAAAATAGGATACAACAAGCACGCTGATATAGACAAGCTTAAAATCCTTGAAAAAAAGGTAAACAAAAAAAGGAGTTATGATAACTAGGTAACCAAAGTGAATAAAAGGGGCTAACATTACCAGAAAAATATACTTGATATCATTTGTTTTCAGATATAGAAAAGCACCGGTAAAGAAGACCCAGTTTGCCGTATGTGTTCGGGGCGCATTAACTCCATCCAGAAATACCCATGAGAAAAAAAATATAAATAGGACTGCCAGTGCCAGGTTCCATTGATCTCTGCTCTCTGCATATACTAACGACACGCCTTTTATGAAGAATGCACCAAAAACCAACCCGGCAAACAGAAAAAGCACACTTGGGTCACTGCTAAAACGGGAAACAGTAAAGCCCAGGATCGACATATAGGGCTCATCAACAGTAACGGCTGAACCCTGAAGACTTAATATACTGGCCATCTCATTCAGGAACCCAGGAAATGAAAGGTTTGGATAGTGGCTTACAAAATCTTCAGCAAGGGTGTAAGAGTCAGCTCCCGGTCTTATAATCAATGTGTAACCATATACTCCAAAAAATAGAACAAGGGTTAATTTTGCTCCATGCTGCTTATAACTAAATATTGCTGAAAATGCCGCCAACACAGGAGAAATCAGAAATAGAATCAGGAAATAGGGCAACTTTGATTTGTCAGTCAGCCCATCCATGGTTTCGTCATACGACCATCTGCTATCTGTCGCCTGACTACCAATTCCTGTCTCTTTTTTTTCGGAAAAGTTCTGCATATCGTTTAGGTGGTTACCGGTTCATTCTAATAACCTGCGGCTTTAAGTTTTCGGACAATCTTTCGGGTGCCCCGCTTCCAGATATCCATGGCTTTCATAGTCAGTTTTTCAGATTTAGCGGATTTTTTAGCTGCAACAGCATATGCCTCAGCTTGCTTAAAAGACAGGCTGATATCAGGTTCTGTCTTAAAATCCGGTTCATTCTCATTTGGAAGATCAATATTTAAATTTTCGTCTTCCGGCAAAAATCCATTTATCTCCTCAATCAGCTCCCTGTAATTTGCCAGAACCCGTGCTGTCTCAGATTCAAAAAAGTTATTCATATCCGTATCCCGGCTTTTTTCCTGCCTATTAAGTGAAATAAACTCATTATAGAGGAAAGGAATTGCAGTTTCGTACCTCTTTTTAGCTGCTTGCAATATTCGGATTTCGGAAAGTGTAAGAGAACTGTTAACCCGGTCATCTTCAGGGATTGGGGGAGTTCCAGCTTCAAGCCAGTCATGAAATGTGCTTTTTACCATAAAGTGAGAATCTGAAACATATTTCCTGCAACTCCACTTGATGTTAAACTTACTCCGGTATCTGCAAAAATCATCCAACAGCCCCATTGTTTCGTAGCTATTCTCCAGCCAATGGGTAAAATCATGATGTTTACCATTTTTTGCCCGGTGTTTATAGGTGGACAGAGCATGCGGTATAGGATCCCGGAAATAGATCAGAGCACAAACCTGATCAATATTTACTATTTCTGCTGCATTGCACAACCGCTCCAGAACCCTCTCTTTTGGAAATAAATGAAATAAACCTTCTGCCGAATAAAGAAGTGAATTACAACCGGCTTCAGCAGCTTCTTTCTTTCCTTTTTCAAGTACTTTAGCAGTGTTTTGAGTATCAGAAGTTAAAAGCGCATCAGAAAGTTCTTTCCCATTCCCGGGCGAAAGAATTCCCTGAAGCATCTCATATTCGCCAGGCGAAAAAGGATAGTGTATCGACTGTTTATGAAGCAGATCTCTGTGCCTTGCAAACATTGTTTGTAAAAAAGAGCTGCCTGTTTTATGATACCCGCAGTGTAGATAGAGCGTTTTCATATTTCCAATTTTTTAGTTTGCCGGTCACTTATGGCTTTCCCTAAAGGCTCCGGTTTTTGCAATAATGCTTCAACCATTTTCAGATTATTTGCCGTATCCTCAACCTTAACCAACAAAGACAGCAAGTCTTCCTGTGCTTGGATGTCTATGTAATGATGAATAAAATTTCTGTCGTTGATTTGCTCAAAATCTTCGGCAAGATTTTTCAAATATTGTACGTATACATTTTCATTTCTGAGTGAATCGCCATCATCCGGTGAGAAGTAGATGACCCGGTTTTTAAAAAAAATTGCGTCAAGCAGTGAAGTGGAAACATCAGCAATACAGTAATCAAATCTCTTATTTCTAAGTAAATCATAGAGCGATTCATTGCCCCTGTACTGTTTCCGTTGGTCGATCGTTTCTGAAAATTTTCTCTGATAAGAGTGCTCTTTTACCATAACATCAAAACCAATTTTTTGTAACCGGTCAATCAACTCCCTTAGCTGTTCAAGTCTCACTCCTTCTATCAGCGAAGGGATTATCAATATTTTATTCCCGGTCTCTTCTGAATATGAAAAGTCTTTCCGGTTATAATCATTGTAGCAAGTATTGCCGAATGCGTAACAACTGTATTCTTTCCCCCAATTGTTTTCATCAATCATTTCTTTAAAATAACGGCTCCACACCAAAAACAGGGTGCAGTTTACATACTTTTCATTGATATCTCTCAATACACCGCCGTGGTAAGCACCATGCTGCAGTACAATAAATTGGCGCTGTTTTTTTTTGCACCACAGGCGATAGAGTATATGTTTTTTTTCAATCCAGTTTATATCAATGATATATTTTGGATAAATAATGGTAAGAACCAAAGCCATCAATCTGTAACGCAATCGGGATTGTCGTCCGGCGATACCCGTCCATTTCCAAAGATTTACGATCGGAAAAAAATAATAGAAATTTTGATTTGTTGTGTTGATCAACGGGTTTGAGTTGCGGTGCGGATTGTATAGAATTATCTCACGTCCGGTAAAAAATTTAACCAAAGCATTTAGCATCAATCTATGTCGCTCCTCTCTTTTTAACTACCGTTTTCTTCAAATTTTATTCCAAAGTATCAACATTCCAAACAAATCATTCACACACCCTTCTAATTCATTAGAGCCATTTCCTGAAACTCTTTATTTTGATCGGCTAGTTCAATATAAGTACCGCTGTCTACGATTTTCCCATCTCTCATCAAAAACAGTCGGTCGCAGTTTTCGACCGTTGTAAGGCGGTGTGCAATCATAATGATTGTCCGATCGCCTCTCAGGTTATCAATGGCTTTGGTGATCTGTTTTTCAGTCACATTATCAAGAGCCGAAGTGGCCTCATCCATCACCAATACACTGGGCTTATGATAGAGCGCCCGGGCAATCCCTACCCGCTGTCGCTGCCCGCCAGATAGCCGAGTTCCGTGTTCGCCAATAAATGTTTCGAGCCCATCCGGCAGCGTTTCTACCAGCTCCCCAAGCTGTGCCATCTTAACAGCCTCCATCACGTCCTCATCATTAATTCTCTCATCGGGAATGCCGAAAGCAATATTCTTTCTGAGGGTATCATCCGCCATATAAATTGACTGGGGGATGTACCCGATGTTTTGTTGCCACGCCGAAAGTGAATTATGAATATCTTTTCCGTCCACGGAAATCTGGCCGCTTGTAGGTTTCAGTAAACCCAGTATAAGGTCCACGATAGTGGATTTACCCGCACCTGATTCTCCAACAAAAGCCACAGAACTACCGTGCTGAATTCTAAATGAGACCTTCTTCAATGCCGGCTCATAGCTGCCGGGATAGCTGTAACTCACCTCTTTAATTGCAAGCTCATTTTCAAGAGTGAGTTTCTTCTTACTCTTTCTATCTTTCTCGAAATTTTCCGTCTCCATTTCAAGGTTTTTCAAATCGTTATAGATCGGTTCAACCGCTACGATATTATATATTAGATTGGTATAGAGGGTGCTGATCTGTTGAACCGCAGGCATGAGGCGAACCACGGCCATCGCAAAGAGTGTCAGAATAGGAATAATCGCGGCCATCTCTCGTCCCTGGAACACCATAAATCCGGCAATGAGCATAATACCCATTACAGCAGTGGTTTCAATCACCGGCCTGGGTACCTGCATTATAAACCGCAAAAAAGCACTTAAGCGCGCACTTTTATAAGCGGCAGAATTGAACTGATCGATAAACTCCTGCTCCCGGTTGAGCAGCCGAGCATCCTTTATACCACCCATTCCCTGATTTACCGTCTGAATCATCTGTCGACGATATTCCTGATCTTCCTGTCCAAATTTTTTCACTTTTTTCTGGATAAGCAAAATAAATCCACCACCGCAAATCCCCGACATTGCTACTACCATGAGAGTAATTAACGGTTCCATAAATAGGAGAAAGATCAAAATGGAGACGGCCATAATCCCTTCCCGTGATATCTTGAGACTATCCATGATAACATTAAAGGTAATATTCACCTCTCTTGTAATATTCCTGAGCAACTCGGCACTGTTTCTGTTTAAGTGAAATGTGTAGGGAGCCTGCATATAGGTGGTCATGAGGCGCCGGGCGATCCAGAACTTCCGGTCATGAATAAAGCGCGACTCAAAGTAGTTAAAAGTGATAATGTAGGCACTCTTTACCAAAAAGATTCCCACTAGAAACCCGGAACCCCATATGAGCAGTCCTCGCTGATCTTCTATCCCCGCCAGCTCAATAAACGGCCGGGCATATGGGTGGTCCATCACAAGATCGGGGGTAGCTACAATAGACACAAAAGCCGGTATCATACCAATTCCGGCCACTTCCAACAGTGCCGATACCAGCATCAGCAAAAAAAGAGCCGCAAATTTAATGGGGTCGCCTTTCGGTAAAAGAAAGAATATTTTTTTAAAAAAATTTTGCAATGTTTTTGGGCTCTAACTTTCTGTCTTGTTTTTATTTAAAGATCAAAATAGAATCTTTAAGGGATATTTATGAATTTGAATTTTTTAACTCTCAAACATTTCCAGCCACTCATCCGCAATTTTTTCAGGCTTGAATTTTTCAATCGACTGCCGTGCATACTGTGCCATTTCAGGCCTGAATTTTTCATTCTTTATCAAACTATCCAGTTTATCAACATATTTATCAATGTTAAAAGGCTCAACCAAGGCTCCGGTTATACCATCATCAATAATATCATCTATTGCTGAAAAACAGTTAAAAGCAATTGGAATTACACCATAGGCCTGTGCTTCAACAAGCACCATTCCAAACCCCTCAAACGCCGAAGTCAATACAAAATATTTTGCCTTACTGAGAAACGGTTTGGGATCTTGAAAACCGTGAAAATAAATTCTTTCCAATTGTGCATTTTCAGCCATTTTTTTCAATTCGGGCAGAGCCTCTCCATCGCCCAGCACATCCAATTTCCAATCTGGATGCCGTTCCATGATTTCCTTCCAGACCGGTATCAATAAATCTGATCTTTTTTGCTGAAAATTAATCCTTCCAACATAAATCAAACGATTCTCTTTTTCTGATTCTGTATCCTGTGGTTTAAATGGTGCCGGATTCAGTATCCCTTTTACACCATTCTTTGGCGTTTTTCCAAGATAAACAGATAGGTCTTCTTTAAATTTATCTGACAAGAGCACCAATTGGTCAGATTTTTCAATTAAATACCTGATAATTGAAGCATATTTTTTTTTATGCCGCAGCTTTAAAAAAGCTAAAACAATCGGACTACTGATAATCGGATACAATTTACTATTCCGGTAGTTTTCCTTCACAACCAACTCGAAATGTTCGTGCAAACACTTCACACAATTATGATGTACTGAATACACTTTGGTATCATTTTTTCTTTCCGCAATACTCACCGAAGAATTTATTGTTTTCAGAACTGACGGGTCAGAAATACCGGTTTGGTTTATAATAATACCTATGCTGTGTTTCTTTAATATTTCGGCCAGATTAATAATATTTCTATCAGAATCTATCTTATCCGGGTTATGACAGAAATATTGGATAATTCCACCTTCCATAAATTCTTCACCTTTTGAAAAAGAAAAATAATTTACCGAGTGCCCTTTTATCACAAACTGTTTTGCAAGAATTTCTGTAACCCTGCCAACCCCTCCCGTATTTTTAAAAGGCGATTTCCAAACAAATAAAATATTCATATTTATTACGAACTAGGTAAAGGTGATGACTTTATATTAACAACAGGTTATAAATACTTTTTACATAAATATCTACAATTCACTATTCATTTCGACCAATATAGAAAGTAAATTATTTAATCTTAGTATTACTTAATAATTCAAAATGTTGTTAACATTTTATAATCACTTAGGTAACAGAACTTATTTTTATAAATTACCTCTCACATTCGAAATAGAGAGATGCTTTTTCATATGTATTTCAATACTATATAAGACTGTTAGTCATACCAATATCGGATTTCAGATTACAGCCCGGGATAGCAAAATCAGGAGTTTAAAAAATAAAATTCTGCATATAAGAATTTCCGTTTAATGATTAAAAAAGTTTCCATTGCACTAGTAGTATTAACCCTTCTTGCTGCTGTATATCTCGCAGGCCACTTCCGGCTTATACCCGTTCAACGCATTCTTGCATTAAAACACATGATCGAATTCAGAAGTGGTGTGTTTGAACATCAGTCTGGACAGGAACCGGGTGATGTGGAAATAAAGAACACTTTCTTAAGCAGGCTTCTCATCAAAAAAGTAAAGTTGCCTGTTTACGGTGGGTATGGTGGTGGACTCTCTGTACAAGACAATTTACTATTCCTTATTTCAAGCAAGGGAGATGTTTACATCTACAATCTTGAGACATTTCAGCCGCTTCAATCACAAGTGGATACGGCTCCACTGAACATGGGTGAACTCATTCAATCAGGCCACCCGTACAAAAATGACTTTCAGATGAATTGGTTCAGGGTAAACGGTTTCCTTTCTGAAAGGAATAATGACGATTCCTTCACAATCTATGTGTCTCACAATCGGTATCATCCGGAAAGTGACTGTATAACTCATAATATCAGTAAAACCGTTCTGGTTTCTCAGAACGGAGGGTTTGCTCAACAGCATAGCTGGGAAACCCTTTTCACCTCAAAACCATGTATAAACCCCGAGCCGGACACTTATGTTTCAAGAGCTCCCTATTCGGGTCACATATCGGGCGGCGCCATACAACACTACGGCGAGAATCACCTGCTTATTACCGTTGGGGATTATAATCATCATGGATTAGGGGGTGTACCAGCTTATGCCATGGATTCGAATAACCCCTATGGGAAGTTCATCCTGCTAAACAAGACTACCGGCAACTGGTCAGTCTACGCAAAAGGTTCCCGAAATCCTTCAGGCCTCTTTATTGATTCAAGCCAAAATATATGGTCCGTTGAGAACGGGCCTGACGGGGGTGATGAGCTGAATCTGATTATTGAAGATCAAAATTATGGCTGGCCTGAAGTATCCCATGGCATCTGGTATGATCCTGAGTACAGATTCTCTGAATTGACAGTTCCTGGCCGCCATGATACCTACCGGAATCCCGTTTTTTCCTGGATTCCATCCATAGCCCCCAGTAGCGTCATCCGAATTGAAGGTGAAAAATTCCCACTTTGGAAGGGTGATCTGTTAGTAGGCACTATGCGAGGACAAGGACTGCAAAGAGTTCGAATAAATTCTGAAAATCAAGTGATATATGATGAAGAAATTCATCTTGGCCACCGAATCAGGGATCTCATATCACTTCCCGATGGCAAACTTGCCCTGCTTACTGATGACAGTTACCTAATTCTTATCGATGATGGTGGGGCTTCCTTTGAAAAAGCTCAAGACTCAATCAGACTGAATATTACGGAATTGAACAGATTTGATAATCTGGTAAAGGATGCTCCTCAGGTTGCAGAAGTAACAACCGGCCGTGCAATTTTTGAAAACCGTTGTGCAAGCTGTCACTCTTTAGGTAAAAAAAGTGAAATAGGACCACACCTTAATAATTTATTTAACAGAGAGATTGGAGGCCTTGAAGATTTTGATTTTTCTGATGAATTACGATTCGATAATCGAAAATGGAATCAAGACCTTTTAAAACTCTATCTATTGACTCCTGAAAGTGAATTCCCGGGGACATCAATGGAGAAGGTTCATTTGAGCGAAACAGAGGTCGACAGCCTGATCCGTTATTTAAATCAGACAGATGAACTTTCTACTCACGAAGAATAAATCCCGTATGAAAGAAATTCCGCTGCATAAAAAAAAAGAGCGATCTTCCATTTATAACCGTACATCTGATTTTATCCGCTGCCAGATTTCATTTTGGAAAAACTATAATTCATTCAAAGCTCTTCGTAGAAAAAAAGAGGGCTACGGTTTGCAGGGTTTTGACGAGTTGCAGTGCATATATGTACATATACCGAAAGTTGCAGGGGTTTCGATAAATAAAAGTCTTTTTGGCAATCTTGGCGGTGGGCACAGAACGGTGAGATCATACAAACGTATATTCGGCCCAATAACCTATCGCAGATACTTCAAATTTACATTCGTAAGAAATCCATACTCACGAATATTTTCAGCATATCACTTCTTAAAGCATGGCGGATTTAATGAGAAAGATCGTTTGTGGGCTAATGCAAATCTTCAACATATTGAATCGTTTGAACAGTTTGTTAATGAATGGCTAAACGAGAAATCAAAATGGACATACATACATTTTTACCCCCAGGCTTTTTTTGTTTGTGACAACTACTTGGAGCCGGAAGTAAATTTTATCGGCAAATTTGAACGCCTTGAGAAAGACTTTACTGCTATTTGCAAAAAGCTAAAAACTGACAAAAAGCTAAAGATTCATAATAAAGGAACTGAATCAGCTATCAACTGGAAAGATGTGTATACACTTGAAATGAAACAGATCATTTACAAATTATATAGAGAAGATTTTGAGCTGTTTGGATATTCAAGCCATATCAGTGAACACACTTATTAAAAAGTAGATAATTTTCATGGGAATGAAATAGGTTTAAAAAAATACTTGATGTAATGAAAAGCCCAATACTATCCGTAATCGTTCCTGTATACAATGTTGAAAAGTTTCTGCCTGGTTGTCTTGATTCACTTGCTGATCAGAATTTCAAAGAATTGGAAATTATATTAGTTAATGACGGTTCTACCGATAAAAGCCTGCATATTTTAAAAGAGTACGCTTCAATGTATTCCGCTTTTAAAATTATAACTCAAAAAAATGCAGGCCTCTCAGCCGCAAGAAATACAGGATTAAAAGAGGCTAAAGGTAAATACTTAGCATTTCTTGACAGTGACGATTTTGTTGATCCGGATATGTATTTAAAACTTATCACTCTTGCAGAAGAGTATGATGCAGATCTTGTAAAATGCGGTATTCTTCTTTTTAATAACCCCGATAAGAGTATAAAAGATGTCAGACAAGAGGCAGAAGATCTATTTATAATTGAATCACAGAATGAAATTCTTAAAGCTTATCTAAATAGAGAAATTAACACCGTGGTTTGGAATGGGATATATAAAACAGAAATCCTAAATAATATTGCATTTCCGGAGGGAGCAAATTTTGAAGATCATTATTTCACACCTTTGGCACTTAAGAACACAAAAAAGTTTGTTTACACACCCGAGGTCTTTTGCTACTACCGCCAAAGAAGCGGGTCAATTACTTCTGCCAAAAACATTAACAGTATAGCTGACAAAGTTAAATCGGTAAATACGCTTTATGATGTAGTAATTCAATCAAATAAACCTCATCTACTTGCTGAACTTTTCGCGAAATATTTTGTGAGAATGGCAACAGAGTATCATAATGCACTTATCTATAATAAGCCGGCAAAACTAAGAAGAAAACAGAATGCAATATGTGCAATTATTAATAATGATGTAATAAATTATGTTTTAAATGAAGGTCAGCTATCTAAAAGAGATCGCATCTTCCTCTCTTTCATGATGCGCTCACACTATCTATATTTTATTTTACAAAAAATTGCAAGAATCTTTGACTTGGTATTTCGAAGACAAGATTTATCAAAAAAACACCTTTTATCAGATTCAGTAAACAGAACAAACCACTATTTAAAAATTATACAAAAATACGCCTGATAACATCTGAAAAACTCAAAAATTGATCAGCACATTCCTCAAGTTTAATCCTGTAATATGGAACTCACAAATTGCTCAAACGGTTTCAATCTTCTGCCTTTATTCCAGTGCTTGAACCTCCAAGAAAATGATCCGTCGGGTTTAGGGGTGGCCAAATACCTCATCCAATCATCAAATACCCCATTATCAAAGAATCCTCCAAACATCAGCTGGTCGATCACGATCCCTCCACCCACATTTCCTTCCAGCAATCTCGGCCCGTTCGAAGATGGAAAAATATCCCACCCAACACGATGAAGTCCTGGTGTACTGATAGATGCTTTTAATGCCATCTCTTTGAACTCCCTCCAGTTCGGCACGGTTTTTCCTTCAAATGTAATTCCCGTCAGCGGATGTTTAGAGACCCACTGATCTTCTATAGGTCTGGAGGTGTCCAGTCCCTTGTTCATCATACCCGTATCCAGATCTACCGGTACATACACTCCGTTTCTTATCGAGTGATCAGTAGCCATACCTTCCAGTCCCAGCCGGATGTAGGCATATTGTACTTTATTCACTTGCCGACCATATTGAAGAGTTTCAAACCTTAGTGAAGAAAGTCCGTCACCGGTAATTTTTCTAACCTCGGGATGAAGATGAAGCCTCTCCTCAACCAAATAACCCGTCAAGCCTCCATCCACCCTCTTCAAAATAGCTTCTAAGTCATTATGGGTTAATATTTTTCCGGTGTTGGTCTGATAGCTAAAGTTCTTTTCCGTTTTGTCAATTTGATCTATAATAAACAAATTACTCCCAACCCCTCCGCCTACGTGCTTTATAACGACTTGATTTAATTCTCTTTCTGTAATGAATGCATCCAGATCCTTTGCGCTGCATAAATTCTTACCGGAGACGGTTGAACCATAAACCTCATGAAGAAATCCATAAGTTTCCGCCATTTTCAATCCCATGTTAGGGTAAAAATTTGCCGTGTACCATTTGTTGTGAGTTACAGGGTGCCAGGAAAAATTGTCCAAATACGGACGAAGTCCGGTAAATGCACCGTTGGATAGAAATCTCTTCCGGATATCTGACAATCTACAGTCAAAAAACTGCTGATAGGTTTCTATCTCTCTCTCGGTAAACCAGAATTTTTTTTTAAGAACACGTTTTTCAGATATCATTTAAATCAGGAAGGTTTAGGGTATTTGTGCAGTTTGATAAGTTTGTAGAGATTTATATTAAAGTCTTGGGGTCACACTACTGGTTCAATAAATTCAAGTTTAAACGGGGTTCCTTTTTTTAGATCCAAAACTGCTTTCCTTCCAATTATCTTTGGCAGATATCTTGGACTCAACCCGTGCCCCGGTCTCACAGATCGCACGTTTTCATTTGTAATTTGCTCGCCCTTCCTGATCTCCTTCACGACAAACAGGGATCGTCTTCTCAATTTATCTTTTTCAGACACGTAGTAATTGACGTTTCCAAATGTTTTTTCTGCTTTACGCACCTCTTCCACCATTAATTTAAACTCATCGGGTTCCATAGAAAATGCAGAATCCGGCCCGCCCATAGAGCGATCCAGTATGAAATGTTTTTCTACAACCGTACCCCCCAGGCTTACGGCCACCACCGGAACCGTAAATCCCATTGTGTGATCGGACACTCCTACTTCCGTTCCAAACCGCTTTTTCAGGTCGGGAATGGTTAACAGATTGGCATCCTCAATTGTAGCCGGATAGTTCGATGTGCACTTCAACAAAGTAATATCATCATTACCTGCTTTTCTGCAGACATCAACTGCCAGTTGAATATCTTCAATCTCAGCCACACCTGTTGAAATAATCATCGGCTTACCTTTGGATGCAGCATATTCAATCAATGGAATGTCGGTAATCTCAAACGAGGCAATTTTATACCGCGGAATATCAAGCGTTTCCAGAAAGTCTACTCCTTCCTTGTCAAAAGGAGAGCTGAAAAACTCCAACCCTAAATCATATGCAACTTTTTGAAGTTTAGGCTGCCAATCGTAAGGCATAGATGCCTCCTTGTATAAATCATACGGACGATACCCTTTCCAAAGTCCCTCGGTTTTTGCCTTATAGTACTCATTATCAACATCAATAGACAGAGAATCAGCCGTGTAGGTCTGTACTTTAACGGCATTCGCTCCGGATTCAGCCATCGCTTTTATCGTATTGACGGCAATATTAAAGTCGTTATTATGGTTGGCAGAAAGTTCGGCAATAATAAAAGTTTGATCACTCATTTTTAATTGGTTCCTGCTTTAAGTATCTCCTTTGCTGACCGGATAGCACCTTTTGGATCAACTGTATTCCTGCACTTTTCATAAAATTGTTTTCGGGTGTTATAATCCTCAAAAGCTCTTAATCGAGTGGAAAATTCATCCGAATCCAACGTAGCCCTGGCATCCAGGCCATTTACAAAATTCTTTTTCGTCCATGCCTTCACATTTCTTAATTGGTTATCAGCAGTAATAAGAGGCAACACGGGTAAACCAATTAACAAAGCTTCATTTAATGTTTGTCCCCCATTTGAAATCAAAAAATCCAAATTTTGCAACTTTGCAATGTACTTCTCTTTATTTAACCTGCCTATCTTATTTATTTGAACTTTTCCCCGGCCACTATAATCTTCGATTTTAAGATTTCCAAATACACAAATCTGGGTTAACTCCGGAAATATATCCTTCAAGAGTTCAGGTCTTAAACCAGTGAGATTGATAGATGATGATCCAAGCGAGATTCCAACACTTTTCACATTTTTTTTTACTTCAAACCTGAGCCCATTCCACATCTCCTTTGTATATAAAAGATATTTAATACCGGATAGAATTTTCAAATAGTTGTGGCTGTGAAATGTATATTCTTTGGCATAAACAGACGGAAAAAGAATAATTCCCCGGTTGCCGTGTCTCAACTGTGAATCAATGAGAAAAACAGTGGTTTTTGACTCTTCTGATATATAGTTCAGTAAATTTTCACTCACCTGATAGCTGTCTGTTACTACAACATCAAAATTTGGAATAGCTTCTTCCAGGTACTCTTTATTAAACCATTCCTCATTAACTTCCGTAAACGTTCTGTTTTGAATGACCGGGTTCTCAACTCCCCTCACTGTAAAAGAGACCTCGCAATTAAATGTCTCAAAACCATCTGCAAGAGCAATCGACCTGTTTAAATGACCAAATCCAATTCCCTCGCCGGCTTCGGTAAGAAAGAGTACACTTGTACTCATAAAACTTCTATTTTAATCTGATCCCTGATGGATATTGCATTTTGTTCTGCTTCAAGAACATCACTTCCGGTGGCCAGTACTTTTCCGATCCTGTCTGTACCTTTTCTTAACTTGCTCACTTGATCCCCCTCTTTTGCTGTCACTTCAAGTTCCAATAAGGATTTGTTTATTTCTACATCACCTAATTGATATCTCTTGAAAACTCCATCTTGTGGAGCTTCAACAATTATGGCAGCTACCGGCATCTCTTTTTTTACGGCCAATTCCACTTTTTCAGAGATACAGCTTTTAATCGCTTCATGGATCCAATCGATGCCGGTATGATAAGTAATCAGCTCCGGCAAACAGGTAGCTCCAATTCGCGCACCAATTTCGATGATTTTTACTCTATTGGTATTCTTATCAAGAATCAGATCCACATTGGCCGGGCCATTTTTAATTCCAAGAGACTCAACTGCTTTTTTAATATCCAATACCGCTTGTTTTCTTTCATCATCCGATAAGTACCTGAACGGCATAGAGTGTCCGATCGGAATCATGTAGGGTGGTTTCGAGAGGGTGTCATTATGAAGAAGAACCAATTTACACTCTCCATTCATTGAAAACGTTTGTGCACCAAACTCAAGACCGTCAATATACTCTTCTATAAGTATTTGCTCACCGCGTGCATATCGTTCAGCCTCTATAAATGCTTCTTTAACCTCAAATTTTTTTAGAACCTTTACTATCCCACGCGAACCTGAACTATCCGGGGCTTTTATCACACAGGGATAACCAATCTGATCTGCAGCAACTTCCGCTTCTGATTGGTTTTTAACAATTTTATAATCGGGCTGTGAACATTTTTTTTCTCGCAGGCGGTTCCGGGCTTCTACTTTGTTGCTGCAAATATTCGCCACTTCTAAGCTCACTCCCTGCAGACCCAAATGGTCATTGATATACCCCACGGTGGGTACCGGCAAGTCACTTTGCAGCGTCATCACACCAGATACTTCATGTTTTTTGGCTATTTCAAGTGCTCCAACTCCATCAATGATATCTACGTCATATGAAACATCTGCAATGGACATACCCGGGGCTTCAGGATCCCGGTCTATACATATTGTCTTCAATCCCATCTTTTTAGCCTCTATGATTGCCGGAACCTGCCCAAGTCCTGCACCAACGATTAAAATGCTTTTCATGCTAATTCAATTTCACATTCTAAATACTTTTTTGATCACGTTCCTTAAAAATCTTCTTTTCCAATTCTTTAAACTGGTCATTTCACTTTTCCCATCAAGCGGAATCTTAAACTGTTTTACCCATTCATCTAAAATACCGTTTTCAATAAATCCACCCAGTACTCTTTGAGATGTTGTTAAACCTCCACCTACATTACCTTCAATAAGATAAGGCTTATTTTTACCTATAACTATGTCCCAACCGATCCAATTGACGCCATGGATATGACTTGCAGCTTTTACCGCCAATTCTTTTGAGTCCTCCCAGTATGGCACTTCTATTCCATAAAATTTAATTTTTGATGAAGGATGTATTTTAAAACAGGGTTTTAAATCACCTTTCATTTGACCTAAACCCAATTTTCCTGATTCCATATCAATAGACGAAATAAGCCCACCATTAGATTCATGGTCCGTTGCTCCTTTATTAGAACCTAATCGAATGAATGCTTTTATAGAATTACAATTGCCTTTAGCATCTCGAATAGTCATGATTCGAACTGAACTAAGGCCACCTGAGGTGATCGTATTCAGTATGTCGTGTGTATCAATTTTTTTCTGAAGAATAAATCCTTGCAAACCACCTTCAATGGCATTCAAAGTATTATCAAAATTGTCTGCTCCTAATATACTTCCATCATTTAATTTGAGAACTTTTAATCCGCCTTTATTCTGAATCTGTTCTATAATGTAAACTGACCTGCCTTTTCCCCCGCCAATGTGCTTTATTACAATTTTATCTTTTTTTACCTTTTCTAGAGTTTCGATTATCTCGTCAAAATTTCTTAATGGATCTCCATAAATGTTTTTTCCGGACTTTGGGTGCAGAAAACCGTAATAATCAGGCTGCTGAACTTCATGAAAATTATTTAAGTAATTAGCCGTTAACCATTTATTATGCAGAATTGTATTCCACCTATTATTCTCTAAAAAATTACGCAACTCTTTGTAAAGTTCTGCTGATATGTAGCTCTCTTTTATATTCTCACATGAGAATCGGTACAATTCTATCTCTTTATCAGAAAATCCATATTTATTTTTCAATAGAAACTTATTCATTTTTCTTTTCTTTAAAATAAATGAATTTTGCCGGAACTTAAGAGTTCTGGCCTTTACATATCGTCTCCTTCCCCCATTTTTTCGGCTCCTCTGTTTACCAACTATCGGCACTCGGTCATCTCCTCCGCCAACATTTGAATGGGTCTTATGAAGCAAACGACTCAGAGAGGATCCTCACTGAGTCGTTACAGCATAATTTGATATAAGTTATCATTGCGGTGATTAAATCGAAATTCAGTTTCTTTTAGATGCAGGTAAATTTGTCTTTACAAATTCCATTGAACTGGGCAAGCCGGCGCTTCGCAAAGCTCCAAAAAGAATCAATACCATTAATATGACTGGAAGAATTCGCAAATTCATCCTGGCCATGATGCTTCCGATAATGTTTGTCAAATCCAACATCCACTAGCCCGTCATAGCCCCTCCAGCCATCATTGTGGATAATACTTGCCGGACTGGTTTTGCCCGATGCAACCAGCCACGATTGCCTGTAATTCGTTTGGGCCCGACGTAGGAATCATCGAATTCAATGGTACCTGTAAAAGGAGCCTCTTACAGACACTAATTAGCAATTTTATCACGCAATTTATCAAAGATCACGGTAATCGATCGCAGAGAAACCGGACTCAGTTAAACGGTTTCCGTTGCAGTTAAATCCAGAGCAAAACACTTAATGATGTGTCGAAAAACAGGCTCTGAAATTTTTGAACGTTTATAATACTTGTTATTCATTGTATTGTATTCTGTTACAAACAATCATAACATGCTATACTTCATAAGACCCAAAATAATTCATCCTATCCACTTTTCTCTCTTCGAACCATTTCATATTTCATCTCCGCAAACGCCCAATCTTCAAACGTATCAATATCCTGCGCAAAATATTGAGAGATTTCAAATCCTGTTCTTTTATCCCCCCTCAATCCTGGCTCCCATCTCATCCAATAGAACTGACCAGCATCATAATAGGCAGGCTCCAGGTCCTGCGTCCTGGTTTTTCTATGTTCCGGGTAAAACATCTCCACAGTACCATCTTCATTTTTCTTTAGTGCCCGTTGTACCGGGTAAGGAAACTCAACAACAGGCCTGACAGAATCGACTTCATTTTGCCTCACCATTTGCAATCCCTTTTCTAAATTCTCAACAGTCACAAATGGGGCCGTTGACAAAATACAACAGATGTACTCAAAGACTTTTCTCTCTTTCTCGTAGGTAAGTTTCACCTCTTCCACAACATCTGCCAGTGTCGCATAATCATCCGCAGCATCTGCCGATCTATAAAAAGGGACAGTTGCACCATATTTTTGGGCCACTTCCGCAATCTTTTCATCATCTGTCGAAACCATCACCTCGTCAAAGAGCCCGCTTTTCAGTGCAATTTCAATAGAGTAGGCAATAATCGGTTTGCCCAAAAAGTCACGAATGTTTTTCAGCGGAATCCGTTTACTCCCCCCACGGGCGGGAATCACTGCAAGATTGCTCATTGGTAGAACTCTATAATTTTATCAATTACAAACTGCTGCTGCTCATTAGTCAGCGTTGGATACATTGGCAAACTGATACAGTTTTTGTAGTAAGACTCTGCATGCGGAAAATCTCCCTCTTTCCACCCAAACTGCCTGTAATAGGGCATCATGTGCAGCGGGATATAATGGATTTGGGCAAAAATATTCTGTTTTCTCAGATAATTGTACAGTCCTAACCGTTCATCAACCTCTATGACATATAAGTGATAGGCATGGCCTTCCTCCACACCGGATTGACCCTTAATAAAAGAACGACCTTCAAAAGCTTCAAAATAGGTTTTTGCAATCTCTCTTCTTCGCTCAATTCCCTGATCAGCCCGCCGGAGCTGGCTTAACCCAAGGGCGGCCTGGAAATCGGTTAACCTGTAATTGTATCCGAGCTCCTGCATTTCCATGTACCAGCCTGGGTATTGATGATTGTTGATTTGCGATTGCTGATTTTCTCCAATCGCAAATTCTATGGGGTTTTGGTATTCGGATTCATTCTTAGTGATGCCATGGGTGCGTAGTTTTAGAAGCTTATCGTATATCTCTGCATCATTGGTAGTGATCATTCCACCTTCTCCGGCGGCGATGTGTTTTACCGGATGAAAAGAAAAGATGGCCAAATCTGCAAAGGTTCCGTTACCGCAATTTTGTTGCTTGCCTATACTGTCCGTAAAAAAACCACCGGGGGCGTGGCAGGAGTCTTCAATAATCCAAAGATCGTGTTTATCTGCTAACTTCCGAAAGGCTTCCAGATCGACTGCCCGGCCGGCAAAGTCTACCGGAATGATTCCTTTGTAGGTGCCTTTTGGACAGGCTTCAATCAACTCTATCACTTTATCAATATCCAACAAATAGGTATCCGGATCTATATCTGCAAAAACCACTTCAGCGCCACAATACCGAACACAGTTCGCCGATGCAGCAAATGTGATGGGAGTCGTAATCACTTTATCCCCATCATCCACGCCAAGTACAAGAGTACAAAGATGCAGAGCCGCCGTTCCATTCGATACCGCTATTGCATATTTTGAACCTACGTAACCTGCAAAAGCCTCTTCAAACTCTGCAATTCGGGGTCCTTGAGTCAGGTAATCAGATTTGAGGACTTCGGTTACAGCCTTTATATCTTCTTCAGTAATATTCTGGCGCCCATAGGGTATTGCTTCCATCTTCTACACCTCGAAAGTTGGGTCTACATGCTCCTTGATGAGTTTTCTCAGACTCTCAACCGTTTCAAATTCCTCATTTGAGTTTGAATCGTACCTGAAACCCGGTTCTACCTTTTTCGCATTATACAATTTGATTAATTCATCAATTCTGGATGCCGGGTTCTGAGGAAGAATCGCGTAGTACTTTCCTAAATCGTAAGTATTGTAGGAATCCGACTCACTAATCATCTCTTCATGCAACTTTTCTCCGGGCCTGATGCCAACTATTTTCTTTTCACACTCAGGACCTATTGCTTCTGCCAAATCCATAATCCGGTAGGATGAGATCTTTGGCACAAATAGCTCCCCACCTAAACCATTATGGAGAGCATGCATTACCATATCTACCCCGGCCTGTAATGAAATATTAAACCGGGTCATCTTCGGATCTGTGATTGGCAAAACACCCTCTTTACATTTATTTAAAAAATATGGAATAACTGAGCCGTTAGACCCCATTACATTACCATATCTTACAACAGTAAATCGTATTGGATTCCACCCTTTAATATTGTTTGCAGCAATAAAAAGTTTATCAGAAGTCAGTTTTGTAGCACCATATAGATTAATCGGTGCACATGCCTTATCGGTGGACAAGGCAACCACTCTCTCAACATCCGTATTCAAGGCAGCACGGATCACGTTTTGTGCACCTCCGACATTTGTTTTAATACACTCATCTGGATTGTACTCGGCTATATGAACATGTTTCATAGCCGCAGTGTGTATAATAATATCTATATCCTTTAATGCCCTCTCCAAACGAGGCTCATCACGCACGTCACCTATAAAGTAGCGCATTTGTGGGTACTTACTCGTAGGGAAGTTTTGTTCCATACTAAACTGCTTCTGTTCATCCCGTGAGAATACAACCATTTTTTTAATATCCGGATATTCTGAAAGGAGATGTTTTGTAAGTGCCTGCCCTAAGGAACCCGTTCCACCAGTAATTAATATCGATTTATTACTTAAATTCATTTAAATAAATATTTGAAAATGTATTAAATATTACGTTATAAACTATCATTACATGCAACTTTGAATTCATTTAAATATTCTAGCATTTAAAATTTCAAGGAAACAGTAAATACTAATCCCTGTGTTATGCCTAGCGTATTCCATTTCATATCTTCCCAAAGAGGTTCTCCTCTCCCCAGCAGTTCATCGTAAACTATTTCCTTTGATGCACCCAATAATAGCGTAAAAAGTGCTGCTTTCCATTTTGATTCCGAAATCATATAGCTGCCCAGGTAACCGATGGTACTGACCATATAGTGACTCTTTTTATAGTTCTCCATATCACTTTGAACCACCAAGATTATGGGTGAGAGTGTAGCCAGCTGTGCTGTCTCTTTTAGTTGCGCCCGGGCAGATGTATTAAAAGTTAAAATCATAGCAACAGCTATTAGGATTGATTTCATGTAATTGAATTTGGGTTAGACCGATGAACCGATGAACCGATGAACCGATGAACCGAAAATGATTGATTTTAATGGGTATGACAAGTTCATTTTAAGAGCCGTACGATTAGACAATTCGTCACTTCAAATATTCGACAGTTTATCGGTGCATCAGTTCTATATCCCGAGGTCGAGCCCAACGCTGTCAGAACCCAGGAAAAACACCGGCGATGCTGCCAGGTTGTCAGGTTGTTACCACATTCCCGCTTCTCACCTCAGCCAAATCATACTCCACCATCTCCTTCACCAGGGCCTCAAAATCGTACTCATTTTTCCAACTCAGTTCTTCCCTGGCTTTGGTCGGATCTCCGATCAGCAACTCCACTTCCGTTGGCCTGAAATACTGTGGGTCAACTTCAACCAGCACTTCTCCCGTTGCGCTGTTAATCCCTTTTTCATTTACTCCTTCACCTTCCCAGGCGAGTTCAATTCCGGCATGCTTAAACGCAAGATCACACATCTTGCGAACGGTGTGTGTTTCACCAGTAGCCAAAACAAAATCTTCCGGTTTTTCCTGCTGCATCATCAGCCACATTCCCTTCACATAATCTTTGGCGTGCCCCCAGTCGCGCTGTGCATTCAAGTTTCCGAGAAATAGCTTTTTCTGCAGTCCCTCAGCAATTCGGGCAGCGGCCCGGGTAATTTTCCGGGTCACAAATGTCTCACCGCGCCGGGGTGATTCGTGATTAAACAGAATTCCGTTCACCGCATAAATATTGTACGCTTCACGGTAATTCACCACGATCCAATATGCGTAAATTTTCGCAACTGCATACGGTGACCTGGGATAAAACGGAGTGGTCTCAGACTGCGGCACTTCCTGAACCTTCCCAAAGAGTTCCGAAGTTGAAGCCTGGTAAAATTTCGTTTTCTTCTCCATTCCCAGTAGCCGAATCGCCTCAAGCATTCTCATGGTGCCAAGCCCATCCACATCAGCGGTGTACTCCGGAGAGTCAAACGAGACCTGCACGTGACTTTGAGCCGCCAGGTTGTAGATCTCATCCGGCTGGGTCTCCTGAATGAGCCTGATCAGGTTGGTGGCATCCGTCATGTCGCCATAGTGCATATAAAACGGCAACCCGTTGAAGTGCGGATCGGTGTAGAGGTGATCCACCCGTCCGGTGTTGAACGAGCTGGATCGCCGTTTGATTCCATGGACTGTATATCCTTTATCGAGCAAAAACTCTGTTAAGTACGAACCGTCCTGTCCGGTAATTCCTGTTGAACTAAACCGCTTCGCGGTAGCCCTACCTACATAGATTTTGCTCATCATTTACAGATTTCTTTCCAGCCAGTTAGATTGTTCATTCAACCTTAATCCACTCTTTGGAGGAATCTGTTATGAGC